>Ga0307505_10000671_pt1 | contig 35186 bp, 32 predicted proteins | sample 23_S_MG_FD_202183 | JGI IMG/M metagenome (GOLD analysis project Ga0307505, IMG submission 202183) | Soil microbial communities from Populus trichocarpa stands in riparian zone in the Pacific Northwest, United States - 23_S | ecosystem: Environmental > Terrestrial > Soil > Riparian zone > Trees...
CGGCCTGGGCCGGGAGGAAGGAGAACTCGTCGATGGGCTCGCTCACCCCGCCATTCTTCCGTACCCCGGACGGCCTGGCGACGGAGCCGTCGGTAGGCTGGACCGCATGAGCGAAGAACGGCGTGTGCATCTCTCGCGATCGGCTCCTCCCGTGTATCAGGCGCTCGCGGCCTTCTCGAAGGCGACCGGCGCGATCGCCGCCGACGCCGGGCTCGACGACCGCCTGAGGGAACTCGTTCAGATCCACACGTCGCAGCTGAACGGCTGCGCCTACTGCGTCCGTGTCCACGTCGACCGCGCCGCCGCCGCGGGGATCTCCGTCGACGACATCGCACAGCTCACCGTCTGGCGCGAGTCGGGCGTCTTCTCCGAGCGCGAGCGGGCAGGTCTCGAACTCGCCGAAGCCTACGTCTACATTCACGACGGGGGCGTCGCCGACGACGTCTACGACCAGGTGGGCGGCGTCCTCAGCGAGCAGGAGTACGTCGCGCTGAGCTGGGTGCTCGTGTCGATCAACGCCTTCAACCGGGTAGCGATCGCCGGACGCTATCCCGTCCCGCCGCGAGAGGGCTCTGCTCCGCGCGACGCCGAGGTTCGATGACCGATCCCGCAGCGGAGGATCCGCTCGTCTCCGGAGCCGTGAACTTCCGGGACGTCGGAGGACTGCCAGCCGGCACGGGAGTCACGCGCTCACGGATGCTGTTCCGCTCGGGCAACCTCGCACAGCTGGATGCGGCCGGTGTGACGTCGCTCGGCGGTCTCGGCATCCGTCGCATCATCGATCTGCGCGCGGACGAAGAGGTGACGCGTTCGCCGAGCCGCGTGGAGGGTCTGGATCTCGTGACGCAGCGCGTGCCGCTGTTCCTCGGCTCGGTCGCATCGTTCTTCGCGGAGGACGTCAGCCTGGAGGAGATGTATCGCCGGCTGGTCGAGGACTCCGCGGCGGGGGTCGTCGAGGTCGTGCGCGGCATCGTGACCGACCAGCCGGTGCTCGTGCACTGCACCGTCGGCAAGGATCGCACCGGTGTCACGGTGGCCCTGACGCTCGCCGCGGTCGGCGTCGACGAGGACGCGATCGTGGCGGACTACGCCCGCACCGAAGGGCTGCTTCCGGCGGTGCGGAATCGGCGCGTGGTCGAGCTGCTCCGGTCCATGCATCCGTCGGCGGTCCATCTCGAGGATCTGGCGACCCGGTCGCCCGCACCGGTCATGAGGGCGCTGCTGGGCAGCGTGGCCGAGCGTCACGGCTCGGCGGGCGACTATCTCCGCGCACATGGGCTGTCCGACGGAGAGCTGACCGAGCTTCGGCGGGTGCTCGTGGAGCGGCACCCGCGAAAGTAGGTTAGGCAACCCTTCTTAAGCCGGGGTATAGTGGAACGGTCATGTCCCAGATCATCGAGCACAATGCCGCGGCCTGCCGTTCGTCGCGGCACACGCGGGTGCAGCACCTGATCACGGCCGACGAGTCGTCGCTGGCCGACCTCGAGGCGCTGCTGGCCACGCTGCCGCTGTGCTCGACGGGTCGCGTGTTCGTCGAGATCCCGGACCAGTCCTGGCAAGGCGACGTCACGGTGCCGGCCCGCATGGTCCTCACCTGGCTCGACCGTTCACGGCGCAGCGGCGACCCGGGCACCGGCCGCGGCTGCGTGCCGGGACAGGCCGTCGCGCGCGCGGTCACCGCGTGGGCCGACGAGATGCTGTGCGACGGTGATGGTCACGACGGCCTTGACAATGCGACGCGCATCCACCTGCTGGGCGGTTACCTCGGCACTGCCGACATCGTCGACCACCTCACGGCGCGCACCGGCATTCCCGCGGAGTCGATCCACACTCCCGAGCAGTACGGACTCACGACAGCCCGCTGAGCCGTGGTCGCGCGTCGCGGCATCCGCTCGCTCGGCCGTCGACGACCGCTCGCGCTGCCCGAACCGGTAGGCGCTGTCGTTTCGTTCGGGCGCGTGTGGCGCTTTCGACCGCGTGGGCGTGAGCGTTGACGTGCGCGGTCGAAACCGGTACGCGCTGTCGAAGTCAGCCTGTGAGGATGCCGGTGGACGCTCGCGCTGCCCGAACCGGTAAGCGCTGTCGTTTCGTTCGGGCGCGTGTGGCGCTTTCGACAGCGTGGGCTCGGCGTGGAGGTCTCGAGACACGGCGCTGCGCGCCGTACTCGATCCGGCGCTCGATCCTGACCGGCCACGCATCAGCGCCTTGCGGGCATCGATCCGCGGCGCGTCAGATAATTCCCGTCCTCGAGGCCCGCTTCGATCTCGAAGCGGTTGCGCAGCGGGTTGCGCCCCGACAGCGCATACAGGAGCGGCATCAGGAACCCGTACCGCTCCCACTGGCGCTTGTGCACGGCCTCATGACGCAGCAGGCGGTCCGTGACCGGCGCGTCGCCGGTGAGGAAGCACCCGCCCGCGCACACCCCGCCGCGCGGGAACGTCCACCGCGGCATCCCGCGGAAGATCCACAGCCCCGCCCGCTTCTCGACGCGCCCGGTGCTCCAGATCGACCCCCAGATCCAGCCGACCGTCGTGCCGTACCAGTAGCCGGCCCGGCTGACGGGGGAGTCGAGCAGGACGCCGGGAATGAGGCGATCGATCCGCTGCCCGCGCGCGACCGCCCGGTCCGCAGCCTCGCGCCAGCCGGGCGGCGGCGCGGGGATCGGGCTCACGCGAGCGCCCCGATGATCCGCAGGATCGCGCCCAGGTCGTCGGTGGAGGACGCCGCCGAGGCGGGGGAGTAGCCCGCGAGCGACGCCCCGGCGAGGGGAAGCTCCGCCCGCACGGCTCCGATCGCAGCGGTCAGTTCGGCGACCGTCAGACCGAACGGCTCCGGATGCGCGTTTCCGGCGAGTTCTGCGGGGTCGAGCACGTCAACGTCGACGTGGATGAAGACGCCATCCGCGCCGGTTGCGCGCACCGCCGCGGCGAGAGCCGAGGGGTCGCGCAGCTCGTCCACGGACAGCGCGGCGATCCCCAGAGACGCGACCGCGTCGAACTCGGCCTCGTCGTACGACCGTGCGCCGCCGACGACGATCCGCTCGGGCGGCACCGTCCCGGAGGGGAGGGACAGCGCGGGCTCGCCGTCGCCCACGACCGATCGCAGGACCATGCCCGAGAACGCGCCCGACGGCGACGTCCCGGGCGCGTTGAGGTCTGGATGCGCGTCGAGCCACACGACTGCGAGGGCTGCGACCTGCCGCGCGGCGTGCGCGATCGGCGCGAGGGCGACGCCGCAGTCGCCGCCCACGGTCAGCACGGGCTCGCGGTGCGGCTCGAGGGCAGCTCCGATCTGGTCGCGGATCCGCTGCAGCGCACTCAGGCGATGGATGCCGGTCCCCAGCGACTCCCCGGCCTCCATCGGGACCTCGAGGATCTCGGTGGCGGTGCGCGGCAGATCCCCGGCGATCGCGTGCGCGCCGTCGATCAGCTGCATCGCGCGAGAGGAGGGGCTGCCCTGCCACTGCGGGACCACGAGGTATCGCGTCATCCCCTCATCCTTCTCTGCGCGTGCGGCAGATTCTGGTCGTTGAGCGAGTGAAGCGAGACGAAACGCCACCGAGTGGATCGACGCGTTTCGTCTCGTCGCTTCGCTCCCCGCTCAACGACCGGTGCTCGTGCCTACGGCGTGTATGGAGCACTCGGCGCGTCGATCGCGGCCTGCGCGGGCTGACCGGTCTTCAGCGCGGCGAGGCGCGCCTCGACCTCGGTGAGCTGCCCGATGTCCTCCAGGGTCTCGAACTGCGCGTCGAGCGTCGACGCGGCGAGCTCCTGCTTGCCCGCGGCGAGCGCCTCCTGCCGACGGACCTTGTCCTCGAACCGGCCGAGCTCGCTCGTCGGGTCGAGGACATCGATCGACTTGACCGCGTCGTGCACCTTGACCTGCGCCTCGGCGGTCTTGGCGCGGGCGAGAAGTTCGGAGCGCTTCGACTTCAGCTGCTCCAGCTTCTGCTTCATGCCGTTGAGGCCGTCCTTGAGCTTGGACACGACCTCGGTCTGGGAGGCGATCGTGGGCTCCACGGCCCTCGCTTCGTTCTCCTCGCCGATCTGACGCTGCAGCGCGATCTTGGCGAGGTTGTCGAACTTGTCGGCATCGGCGGCGCTCCCGGCCGCGCGCAGCTCGTCGGCCTTGCGGCTTGCGGCGAGCGCCTTGGTGCCCCATTCGGCGGCCGCCTGGACGTCCTCCTGATGGTCGCGCTCGAGCAGCCGCAGGTTGCCGATCGTCTCTGCGATCGCGGACTCGGCGTCGGCGATGCTGTTGGTGTAGTCCCGCACCAGCTGGTCGAGCATCTTCTGCGGATCCTCGGCGGAATCGAGGAGGGCGTTGATGTTCGCCTTCATGAGGGTGGAGATGCGGCCGAAGATGGACTGCTTCGCCATCGGTGTTCCTTCCTATCGGAGAGTTCTACGGGTGAGAGATGAGATGTGGGATGCCGCGACGGCGGCGTGCTGCGCGGCGCGCTTCAGAAGCGACCACCCCCTCGGCGGGCGCGTGTGCCACCGCCGCCGAAGCTTCCAGGGCTCGGGCGGCTGCGGCTCCCGCCGCCTCCACCGCCGGACATTCCGCCGAGCGCGCCACCGAGGCCGCCTCCGGATCGCCGGCCGCCGCCCCCGCCGCCGCTGAGCAGCGAGTTGATGACGATCCCGCCGAGCACGGCGCCCATCATCCCGCCCCCGCCGCCGGACTGCTGGCCGCCGCCGAACCCGCCGCCCTGGAAGGCGCCGACGTCGTTCTGTGCGAGCCGGATGGCCGCGCCGGCAAGCTGCTCGGCGCGCTGCGCCTGCTGCATCGCCTGCTCGGGGTCGCCGGCCTGGAGCTGCTGGGCGCGCACGAGCGATGCACCGGCCTCCGCGAGCCGCGTGCGGGCCTCGGCGCCGACCGCGCCGCGGCGCGCGGTGATGTAGTCCTCGGCGGCGGACACCTGCGCCTGCGCCTGCACGATGACCTGGCCGACCATGTGACGTGCGCGCTCGGCCTGCGCCGCGGCATCCCGCACGCCCTGCACGAGCGTGTCGATGTGCTGGTTCGCCGCCTCGAGGCTCTGCAGGGTCACGAGCGGCCGCTTCGCGCTGCCGGCGAGGTTCGCGCGTGCCGCGTCGATCAGCTGTCGGGTGCCGGCGATCGCGCCGGCGAGGCGGCCGTCGGGATCGGGGAGCGTCGTCGCCGTCGCGATGTCCTGCTCCAGCTCGGCGATGAGGGCCGCGGCGCCGCGCTCACCGGCGACGAGGTCGGCCGCGAGCTTGTCGATCGCGTCCTCGAGGAGCGCGGCCTGCGCGACCGCCTCTTCTGCCGCGCGGATCCCCACCGCGGCCTCGCCGCCCTTGCCGGCACCGAGCGCGACCTGTGCGGCGCCGAGCTGCTCGTCGGCGAATGCGATCCGCTGGCGGGCCTGTTCGGGGTTGTCGGCGATCGTCGCGAGCGCTTCGGGAGCGTAGGAGGATGTCAGCGCCTGCAGCCGCGTGGCGGCGCCGTCGAGGGATGCGGCGGCCTTCGCGCGGGCCTCCTGCACGCGAGAGAGAGCCTCGGGAGCGTTCTGCTCGAGCTTTCGCAGCTCGTCGAATGCTGCGGCCTTCTCATCGAGTCCGGCGTTCGCCTCTTCGCACAGCGCGATGATGCGGGTGTTCCATTCGCGCACCTGCTCCTCGGTGTCGGGAGTCGAGTCGTCCAGCTGCTGCTGCAGCGTGAACGCCTCGGTGAGGTTGTCATGGGCGCGCGCGAGCGCCTGCTCGAACTCGCCGGTCGCGGCATCCCCGAACTGCGCCCTGGCGAACCCGAGCTCCTGCGCGCTCGTCTTGAGTGCATCGTCGGTCTCCACGAGCGCGGACGCGGCGCGCCGCGCGAGCTCCTTCGTGTCCAGCTGCTCGACGGGCGCGGAGCCCGTGCCGCCGGCCTTCCTGTGGCGGCTGCGGACGATCAGCCACACCACGACGCCGATCGCGGCGGCGAAGAGGACGAAGACGAGGATGCCGGTGGGGAAGCCCCCGCCCGCGGCGGGTTCGCCGGGCGCACCGCCGGTGCCGCCCTGAGCCGCGTCGGTCAGGCCGTCCGCGGCGGCGTCCACCGCGCCGAGCCAGTCGTTCTCCGCGAGCGCGGGCTGCACCCGCTCCTGTTCGATCGCGTCGAGCTGTGCATCGGTGAGCCCTGTGCCGGGTGGGGCTGAGATCGTGTATTGGCGGGACTCGGTCGCGATCGCCAGCAGGTACTGGTTGTCGCCGAGACCGTTGTCGTCCGCGACCAGGTTGGCCCAATCGCTGCGGTCCGACGGGTTCGTGAACTCGTCGACGAAGACGACCCACAGATCCAGGCCCGTGTCGACCTTGAGCTGCTCGAGCCGCGCCTCGGCCTCGGCTTCCTCGGAGGCGGAGAGGACGCCTACGTCGTCGAGCACATACGACGCGTCGAGCGTGACCGGGTCGGTCGCCCATGCGGCGCCCGCCCCCGCGGCGAGGCTCGTCGCCAGAGCCGCCGTGAGCGCCAACGCCCATCGCGCACGCATCGATTTCCTCTCCGGGGACGAGGAACCCGACCCCCACGCGAGTCTATTCAGGCCCGGGGACGCGCGGGTAGTGGGAGGGAGCTGCGGCAGGACCTGAACACGGTCGCTGAGCTTGTCGAAGCGTCGGGGTGGTGGCGGCCCTTCGACGAGCTCAGGGGCCGGGGGTGGGGGTGGTGGCGGCCCTTCGACGAGCTCAGGGACCGGGGGTGTCGCGGGTCGCTCCCGGCGGCGGGCGGCCCGGGCGGGTACCCTGCCCATCCGGAGGACACATGGACGACCGCTACGGCACCGACGTGCTGGCACAGGGCTGGCGGCAGCGCGCGAGCCGCTCGCTGCCGCGCGTGCCGGTGTCCCGCGAACTCGTCGTGGAGGTCGCCGAAGACGGCTACTGCGGCGCGGTCGTGGGCCTGGCGTCGGGCATGGTGGAGCTCGAGGACCGGCAGGGCCGGCGGCGCCTGTTTCCGCTCGGCCCGGGGTTCCTCATCGACGGCGCGGACGTGGTGCTGACGGCGCCCGAGGTCGGCGCGCCGACCGGGCCGCGGCGCACGGCCTCCGGATCGTACGCCGCGCCGGAGGCGCGCGCCCGGGTCGCGCGCGCCAGCCGCATCCTCGTCGAGGGTCGCCACGACGCCGAGCTCGTGGAGAAGGTCTGGGGCGACGACCTGCGCGCCGAGGGCGTGGTGGTCGAGTACCTGCAGGGCATCGACCTGCTGCAGGCGACCCTCGACGACGAGCCGCCGTCCGCCGGGCGCCGCTACGGGGTGCTGGTCGACCACCTCGTGACCGGGTCGAAGGAGTCCCGCATCGCCGAGGCCATCCAGCGCGGCCCGCACGGGGCGCACCTGCGGATCGTCGGGCACCCCTGGATCGACGTCTGGCAGTGCGTGACCCCTCGGGCGGTCGGCATCGAGCGCTGGCCGGAGGTGCCCCGGGGGATCGAGTTCAAGGTCGGCGTGTGTCGCGCGCTCGGCTGGCCGGCCCGCGATCAGGCAGATCTCGCCCGCGCCTGGCAGCGCATCCTCGGCTCCGTCGCCAGCTACCGCGACGTCGAGCCCGCCCTCCTCGGTCGCGTCGAGGAGCTCATCGACTACGTGACCGCCCGCTGATCCTCGCCGCGCCCACGACCTGCGTGGGTGCGGGAAGGCGGAGGGGAAGGCGCTGGCCGATGGGTAGCCTGGTCCGGTGTCCGACAGCATCCCCGAGCCCCGCACCTTCCGCGAGCACCCTGTCTCGTTCGTGCGGCGCAGCGGCCGGATGTCGGAGGCGCAGGAACGCGCGTGGTCGGAGCTCGCCCCGCGGTACGTGATCGAGGCGCCCCGCGCCATCGCGACCACGAGCGTCCGGCCCGGGGCCACGGTCGACCCGGCCGAGGTCTGGGGGCGCACGGCGCCGCTGATCGTCGAGATCGGCTCGGGTCAGGGGCACGCGATCGTCCACGCCGCGGCATCCCATCCCGATACCGACTTCCTCGCCGTGGAGGTCTTCAAGGCGGGACTCGCGCGCACCATGCTCGACGCCGACCGCGCCGGCGCCGGCAACCTGCGTCTGGTCGAGGCGAACGCGCCCGAAGTGCTCGAGCACCTGCTGCCGGCGGCATCCGTCGCCGAGCTCTGGGTGTTCTTCCCCGACCCGTGGCACAAGAACAAGCACAACAAGCGGCGCCTGGTGACGTCGGAGTTCGCGACTCTCGCGGGCGCGGCGCTGGAAGACGGCGGCATGCTGCGCCTGGCCACCGACTGGGAGGACTACGCGCGCCAGATGCGCGACGTGCTCGACGACGCGCCCGGCTTCGAGCGCTCGTTCGAGGGGGAGTGGGCGCCGCGGTTCGACGGGCGCGTGCTCACCGCCTTCGAGCGCAAGGGCGCCCGCGCCGGGCGCGAGATCCGCGACCTCGCGTACCGGAGGCGGAACCGGTCGTGACCGCGCACGCCCCGACCGGCCCGACCGGCCCGATCCCGGTGAACCCCGCCCCGACGGGAGCCGGCACCGTCGGTCCGTCGCCCACGGGTCCCCTCCCCGCCGGCCGCGACCGGTGGCGGATGGTGCGGCCGCTGGGCAATCGAGACTTCCGGATGCTGTTCGCCGCCGTCGTCCTGTCGGTGTTCGCCTCCGGGATGTGGGCGGTCGTGATGGTGTACTCCGTGATCGACGCCGGCGGCGACGAGGTCGCACTGTCGATCGTGGCCGCGTCGAGCGCCGTCGGGCTCCTGGCCTGCGCGATTCCCGGCGGGATCGTCGCCGACCGCGTCTCGCGCCGAGTCGTGCTGCGCGTGGTCGAGGCGGCGAACGTGATCGCGATCGTGTCGGTCGTCGTCGCGAGCGTGATCGGCGTCGCGACGATCGCCCATCTCGCGGTCGTCGCGTTCGTCCTCGGCGCCGGGGCGGGATTCTTCTTCCCCGCCTACAGCGCGATCCTGCCGCGCATCCTGCCGCCCGGACAGCTCCTGGCCGCGAACGGACTCGAGGGTGCGATCCGCCCGGCGCTGCAGCAGGCGGCCGGCCCCGCGGCGGCGGGCATGCTCGTCGCCGCCGTCATCGTGCCGGCGCACGCGACGGTCGCGGTGGCGATCGCGCACCTGCTCGCGCTCATGCTGCTGATGTTCGTGCGCCCCGAGCCCGCGCCGGAGCCGGGCGCGCAGCCCGGCGCACCGGCGTCGGGGGGTGTCGTCCGCGACCTGGTCGACGCGGTGAAGTTCACCGTCCGCACCCGGTGGCTGCTGTGGACGCTCCTGTTCGCGACGGTCTGGGTGCTCGTCGTGCTCGGTCCCGAGGAGGTGCTGCTGCCCTTCCTCACACGCGACCGCATCGGCGAGGATCCCCGCTGGTTCGGGTTCCTGCTGGCCGTGTACGGCATCGGGGGCGTGGCCGGTTCGATCGTGGTCTCGTCGATGAAGCTGCCGCGCCGCTACCTCACCGTCATGACCCTGGTGTGGGGCGCCTCGACGCTGCCGTACATCGTGATCGGGTTCACCGACGTCTACGCGCTCATGCTCGCCTCGGTGTTCGCCATGGGCTTCGGCTTCAGCTACGGCAACGTGATCTGGGGGACGCTCCTCCAGCGACGCGTCCCCACCCACATGCTCGGGCGGGTCTCGAGCCTCGACTTCTTCGTCTCGCTGGCCCTCATGCCGGTGTCGATGGCGCTTGCCGGTCCGCTGTCGAGAGTCGTGCCGATCCCGGTGATCTTCGTCGTCGCCGGTATCGTTCCGTTCGTGCTGAGCTTCGTCGTGCTCTTCGTCGCCCGCATGCCGCAGGATGAGATCGCGCACCCGCTCGATCGCTGACCGACCTGGAGCCCGATGCCCGCTCACCCCGCCGCGCGTATCGTGACCGGGCACGCCTGGTCGTGGGGACTCGTGCCCGCGCTGCTGGTGTGCCTGGCCGCGCCGGCCTTCTTCGTCCTCCAGATCGCGTGGCTCGGGTGGCTGCTGCTCGTGGCGGGGCTGGTCGGTGCGGTGCTGGTACGACGAGCGGATGCCGCGCTCGCCGCGCCGGATGAGGAGGCGGCCCCCGACGGAGGCCGGGGCAGCGGCATCCGTCCCCCGAGTCTCGTGCGCGACCTGTCGCTCATCGCGCTGGGTCTGCTCATCGTCAGCACGATCTCGCTGAAGGCCGAGTTGCACGATCTCGCGATCCTGCGGTTCACCGTGGTGCTCGGCGGGGCGATCGTGGTTCCCTACGTCATCTCGCGCTTCGTCTACCGCGACCGGGCGATCGCGTTCCCGTGGCGCGGCGGCGGCCGGTGGACGACCTTCCAGTGGGCGTGGCTGGCCGCGGTGCTCGTCCTCGGCTGGCTGATCCTGCCGTTCTACTTCATCACCACCGGCGTCTACCAGAACTGGCCGGTCGTCGACACTCCTGACCTCATGTTCCGCCTCTTCCTCGGGGTCGGCGGGGTGGGGATCTGGGACGAGCTGTTCTTCATCTGCACCTGCTTCGCGCTGCTGCGCCGGCACTTCGGGTTCTGGCACGCGAACGCCCTCCAGGCGATCGTGTTCGTGTCGTTCCTGTGGGAGCTCGGCTACCAGGCGTGGGGACCGCTCATGACGATCCCGTTCGCGCTGCTCCAGGGGTACATCTTCATGAAGACGCGGTCGCTCACGTACGTCGTGACCGTTCACCTGCTCTTCGACGCCGTGGTGTTCCTCGTGCTCGTGCACGCGCACAATCCGGGGATGCTGGACTGGCTCTTCCTGGTCTGACACCGCGCAGGGCCGCTCGGATCCTCATCGTTTCCTCATGTTCAAGCCATTCCGCGCGCCCCCAGCCGTCATTAGCTTCGGAGGGGACGGCGCCAATGAGGGTGCCGTCATCGAGAGGAGTGTCATGTCGTCCACAAGACGTCGGGCTTTCGCCGTGATCGCGGCCGGTGCCCTGGCAGTATCCGTCGCGTACGCGTCGCCCGCGAACGCAGCACCACCACCCAGCAACAACAACTCGGTCGCGAAGCTCACGAAGGCCGTCACGCTGAGCGGGGTGCTCGGCCATCTCGAGGCGCTGCAGGACATCGCCGATGCGAACGGCGGCAACAGGGCGGCCGGCCTTCCCGGCTACGAGGCCTCGGTCGACTACGTCATGGCGCAGCTCCAGGCTGCCGGGTACCAGCCCGAGAAGCAGGCGTTCCAGTTCGACTACTTCGAGGAGGACTCCGAACTCATCAGGGTGAGCCCCGAGCCGATGACATTCGTGGAAGGCAGCGACTTCCTTCGGAACCAGTTCGACAGCGGCACTCCGGAAGGCACCGCGACCGGAACGCTCGTCGGCGTTGACCTCACGATCCCGCCAGTTCCTGTTGTCGGCTCAAGCGGCTGCGAGGCGGCTGACTTCGCCGGATTCCCGGCGGGTGGCATCGCGCTCATGCAACGTGGCACGTGCGGGTTCGCCGTCAAAGCGCTCAATGCTCAGGCCTTCGGTGCTGCGGCCGCGATCATCATGAACGACGGACGCCCTGGCGAACTCGTCGGCATGATCGGCGATGCCACCGGTCTCACGATCCCGGTGGTGTGGGCGACCACCCCCGCCGGGATGAACCTCGCCGGCACGCTCGGCGCCACCGTCACGGTGACGGTGGAGTTCACCGCTGAGGAGCGCACCGCCTGGAACGTGATCGCCGAGACCAAGGCCGGCAACGACCGCAACGTGGTCATGGCCGGCGCGCACCTCGACGGCGTGCAGGAGGGCGCCGGCATCAACGACAACGGATCGGGCAGCGCCGCGCTGCTCGAGGCGGCGATCCAGATGTCCAAGGTGAAGCCGAACAACACGGTGCGGTTCGCCTGGTGGGGTGCGGAGGAGTCGGGTCTGCTCGGGTCCGCGCACTACGTCCGGGAGCTGTCCGAAGCCCAGGCGCAGGACATCGCCCTGTACCTGAACTTCGACATGATCGCGTCTCCGAACTACATGTTCGGGATCTACGACGGCGACAACTCCGGCGCCACCGCTCTGCCGGGATTCATCCCGGAGGGTTCGGCGCAGATCGAGGACGTCTTCGAGGCGTTCTACGACAGTCGAGGTCTGCCCTACAACGACAGCGAGTTCTCGGGTCGCTCGGACTACGGGCCGTTCATCGCGATCGGCATTCCCGCCGGCGGTCTGTTCACAGGGGCCGAGGGCCAGAAGACGGTCGAACAGGCGGCATGGTACGGAGGGCTCCCCGGGGAGTCCTACGACCCGTGCTACCACGCGTTCTGCGACAACCTGACCGGTGACGGACAGGATCAGGCGCTGTACGACGCGCTGCGCGCGGAGTACGACCTCGTCGGCAACGTCAACACGTTCGCGCTGGACGTGAACTCAGACGCAGTCGCCGCCGCGATCATCACGTTCGCGTTCGACACGTCGAAGGTGAACGGGGTGAAGGCGCCGGGCAAGTCCCACGGCGCCGGCAAGAGCGCCGACGCGTTCAAGGACCGCGTGAACCGGCTCGACGATCGCCTGAACCAGTTCGCCGACCGGGTGAACCAGTAGCGGTGTCTCGCTGCCTCGGAATGCCGAAATCTTCACCTTCAACATGACGTCGAGGTGACTTCCGGCTGAACTCTTGACGGAGATTCCGAACCGAGTATGTTTGGTCTCGCGAAGGGAAAACGGAAACGAGGAACCCGCAAGGGAACCGGATACGGAAACCGCTTCTCGCGAATGATCGCCCCGGGGCTTCGGCTCCGGGGCGATCTTCGTTGCGGCGGCGATGCTCGCCGCCCCGGCGAGGTGGGGACGGGGCAGGCCCCACGCCTCCTATCCTGACGGGGTGGACTTCAGCACGTTCCTGGCGACCCCGATCACGTGGTGGGCGGCGATCGCCGCCCTGCTGTCGGTGGTCGCCGGGTGGATCGCGTCGCGCTTCGCGAAGCGAGCCGTCACCCGCGTGGCCGCCCGCGTGCCCAACGTCTCGCCCGCCGCGGTCCGCTTCGCGGGGCGCTTCGCCCAGTACACCCTCCTGCTCCTGGGCATCGGCGTCGGCCTCGCGTTCCTCGGTGCGAACGTCCAGCCGCTCATCGCCGTGGTCCTCATCGTCCTCGTCATCGTCGTGCTGGTGCTGCGCGGCGTCGCCGACAACTTCGCCGCGAGCGTCATCATCCAGACCCGCAAGCCCGTCGTGGTCGGCGACGAGATCACAGTCGAGGGACCCGACGGCAAGGCTCTGACCGGCACGATCGTCGACCTCAACTCGCGCACCGTGGTCTTCATGACGATCGACGGTCGCACCGCGCACGTTCCGAACTCGAAGATGCTCGCCGAGACCTTCACCAACAACTCGCGCGGCGGCGCGAGGCGCAGTGAGGTTCAGGTGCGCGTGGACCGCGTCGACGTGCCGGTCGACGACATCGTGACCGGATTGACGGATGCCGCGGCATCCGTCGAAGGAGTCCGCCGACCCGAGGACGTGACCGTGCTCGTCGTCGCCGTCTCGCCGGAGCGCCTGACCGGGCGGGTGCAGTACTGGCACGGCCCGCAGGAAGGGCTGAGCGTCACCTCGCGCGTCGTGCGCGCGCTGTCGGCACGGATCTTCGAGCGGGGCTGGGAGGGGACCGTCACCAGCGACCCCGGAGTGCCGCCCCCCGTGCCGAGCGAGACCGTTTAGCCCCGCCGCTGGATGTACGTCTCCGATGCTCGGGTACCTCTTCGGGTACACCCCCGCTATCGGTGTGCCCGACTTCCCAGTGTTGTGAAGTGCCCCCGACTGGAATCGAACCAGCGGCCTTTGGTACCGGAAACCAACGCTCTATCCCCTGAGCTACGGAGGCGTACCGATCGAGGATATCACCGCGGCGCGGCCGCGATCCGCACGGCCGCGGGGCTACGGCGCGAGCGGCTCGGCGTCCACCGGGGCATCCGCGGAGACGGTCGCAGCGTCGGCGGCGGCCGCGAGGGCGGCGGAGACACGCTCGGCGAGGTAGGCATGTCCCGCGGTCGAGGGGTGGTCGCGGCCGGCTCCGGTGTCGATCACCTCGAGGTGGTTGGCCGGGGTGATCCAGTCCTCGGCGATGGGGGAGATGTACCACCAGCCCCGGAGCGCGGCGAGGTGGGCGAGGTCGGCGTCGATGCGGGCGGTCGCCGCTTCGACCGGCAGCACCTGCGGCGCGGGGCCGAGGATGACGATCTGGGCGTCGGGGAAGTGGGCAGCCAGGGCGTCCCACGCGGCGGTCACGGCATCCCGATACCCCTCGGCAGGCAGGCGGCGATCGTTGATCGAGCCCTCGACGATGACGAGGTCCACGTCGAGCTCGGGGTCGAGAGCGGCGATGCGCTCGCCGTAGGCGGGACCGTCGACTCCGGACTTGAGGTAACCGCTGCCGCGGACGCCGTCGACCACGGTCTCCCACCCCTCGAGCTCCCCGAGGCGGTAGGCGAAGCCGAGCGTCGGGACGATGGCCGCCGAGCCGTAGACCCACGAGTCGCCGAACACGAGCACGCGCGGATTCTCCGGAATGAGGAGAGGGGCCGGTGCGGACGCCGCGACGACGGCCGATTCCGGCGCGGCGACGGGCGCGGCCGGCATCGCCCAGGGCCGCCACGCGCCCACCGCGCACAGTGCGGCGACGGCGAGCGCGGCGCCCAGGACCGGCAGCCACGGACGCCGCGCGCGGGGGCGTCCGTGTGCGTGCATGGGTCGAGGGTACGTCACGCCCCGCGGCACTCCGGACAGCGGGCTCCAAACCCCCGCGCGCCGTCCGGAGACGGCCGGTGGAGCGCGCGCGGCCCGACCGCTGACGGTCGCGCGGACAGCGCTGTGAGATCGCCGTACGGAGCGCGCGATCCGGCATGCGAGGATACTTCGGTGCAACGCGTCGTGACCGCCGAACTGGACCTCGAACTGGGGTCGTCCGTCGACCTCATCTTCCAGGTGACGGCGGCCCAGGGCGTGCCGGTCGTACGCGAGGAGCTGACCTTCACCCAGGGCGAGCGCGTCTACACGCCGACCGAGATCGTCGACCAGTCCGGCAGTCGGCTGCACCGCCTCACCGGCGAGGCCGGGCGGCTCGAGGTGCGGTACGAGGCGACCGTCGAAGGGCAGACCGGGGCGAGCCGCACGAGCGACCTCGAGGCGATCACCTACCTGCGTCCGAGCCGCTACTGCCAGTCCGACGAGGTCTTCCAGCAGGCCCGCCGGCAGTTCAAGGGACTGCAGGGCCACGATCTCATCGCCGCGGTGTCGGAGTTCGTCGCGACGAGCACGACCTACACGCCCGGTCTCAGCCAGGGCACCGACAGCGCGGTCACGACGCTGATGACAGGGCAGGGCGTGTGCCGCGACTACGCGCACGTGGTCATCGCGCTGTTGCGCGCCATGGACATGCCGGCCCGCTACGCCGCCTGCTTCGCGCCGGGCCTGCGCCCTATGGACTTCCACGCGGTCGCCGAGGCGTATCTCGACGGCGCGTGGTACGTGATCGACGGCACGCGACTGGCGAACCGCCGCTCGCTCGTACGCATCGCGACGGGACGGGATGCCGCGGACTGCGCATTCCTCAGCTACCACGGGGGCTACGTGGGCCTGGAGCACATGCGCGTCGACGCCTGGGTGATGCCCGAGGCGGCATCCGAGGCCGGCCTCGAGGGCACCCTCGGCGACGAGACGCGCTGGTCTGCGGCACCCGTGCTGAGCGAGCGCCAGCGAGACGAAGCATCCGACTCCTCCGACCCCTCTTCGGACGACTTCACGGAGCTGGTGCAGCTGGCCTGAGGCGGGACGGGCGGAACAGGCGCGAGAACTAGACTTGACGGGCCATGGATCCCGAAGCCCTCTCCGCCGCCCTGCTCGCCGTCATCGCACCTCTCGCCGAGGCGCGACGCGAGGGATCGGCGGCAGGGCTCACGGCATCCGATCTGCCCCTCGAGCGGCCGAGGAACCGCGACCACGGCGACTGGGCGTCCAACGCGGCGCTCAAGCTCGCCAAGGCCGTCGGCGCGAACCCGCGCGAGCTCGCGGCCGAGATCGCCGCCGGTCTCGAAGCGGTTCCGGGGATCGCGAGCGTCGACGTCGCCGGTCCGGGCTTCATCAACATCAGGCTGGATGCCGCTGCGGCCGGTGCCCTCGCGAAGACGATCGTCGATGCCGGCGCGGCCTTCGGCACGAACGACTCGCAGCGCGGCCGCACCATCAACCTCGAGTTCGTCAGCGCCAACCCGACCGGTCCGATGCACATCGGCCACACCCGGTGGGCGGCGCTGGGCGACGCGATCGCCCGTCTGCTGCTCGCCAGCGGAGCGACCGTCGCACGCGAGTTCTACATCAACGACGCGGGGGTGCAGATGGATCGCTTCGGCCGGTCCGTGCTCGCCGCGGCAATGGGGGAGCCGACGCCTGAGGACGGGTACGCGGGTGCGTACATCGCCGACCTGGCGCAGCGCGTGCTCTCAGCCCACCCCGAGCTGCCCGAGCTCGACCCCGACGCGCAGCTGAGCATTGCACGCGATGCGGCCTATGACTTCCAGCTCGGCGAGCTGCAGGCATCCCTCGTGAAGTTCAACGTCCACTTCGACGTCTGGTTCTCCGAGCGCGATCTGCACCGCAAGCCCGCCGACGGCGGCCCGAGCCTCGTGGACGAGGCCGTCGACCGGCTGCGCGCGCAGGGCCACGTGTTCGACGATGACGGTGCGGTGTGGGTCCGCACGACGGATTTCGGCGACGACCGGGATCGCGTCATCCGCCGCTCGAACGGCGAGTACACCTACTTCGCCGCGGACGCCGCGTATTACCTGAACAAAGGCGACCGCGGCTTCGCACACAAGATCTATCTCCTCGGCGCCGATCACCACGGCTACGTGCACCGCCTCAGGGCGCTCGCCGGCGCTGCGGGCGACGACGTCGACAAGGACATCGAGGTGCTGATCGGACAGCTGGTCTCGGTCAACGGCGCGCGCCTGTCCAAGCGCGCCGGCAACATCATCGAGCTCGACGACCTGCGCGAGTGGATCGGAACCGATGCGCTCCGGTATTCGCTCGCCCGCTACCCGGCGGACTCGCCGCTGACGCTCGACCCCGAGATCCTCCGCAAGCGCACGAACGACAACCCCGTGTTCTACGTGCAGTACGCGCATGCCCGCACGCACAACGTCGGGCGCAACGCGTCGGCAGCCGGCGTCGGTCGCGACGAGTTCGCTCCGGAGCTGCTCACCCACGAGACCGAGTCGGCGCTGCTCGGGGCCCTCCAGGAGTTCCCGCGCACCGTCGCATTCGCCGCCGAGGTGCGCGAGCCGCATCGTGTGGCGCGCTACCTCGAAGAGCTCGCCGGCCTGTACCACCGCTGGTACGACAACTGCCGGGTGATCCCGCTCGGCGACGAGCCCGTCGAGGCCGTGCACCGCACGCGCCGGTGGCTCAACGACGCCACCGGACAGGTGCTGCGCAACGGGCTCGACCTGCTCGGCGTCTCGGCGCCCGAGCGGATGTAGCGTCGCGATGAGCGCGAGCGACTCGCAGCCGACCCTCCCTCTTCCGGACTGGGCCCCTGCGGAGTCGCCCCGCCGGCGCCGCGTGTGGCCGTGGATGGTGGCGCTCGCAGTCGTCGGGGTACTCGCCGTGGCGGCGTGGTTCGTCGGCGAGGCCATCGCCCGGGATCTCGTGACCAAGACGATCCGGGATGCCGTCATCACCCAGCTCGACCTCCCCGCCGATCAGGAGATCGACGTCCGGGTCGCCGGACCCGTCCTCCCGCAGCTGATCGTCGGGACTCTCGGCGAGGTGACGATCTCGTCGGACGACGTGGCGCTCGGATCGTTCGTCGGCGACGTGACCGTTCACGCCCGCAATGTGCCGACCCGCGGCGGCGAGATGAGCGGCGCGACGGCGGCCGTCCGACTCGACGAGGAGCAGCTGCGCGAGCTCATGACGACCGTCGACGGATTCCCCGCGGAGTCACTGGCGCTCGACGAGCCCGTTGTGACGATGTCGACGGAGCTGTCGCTGTTCGGGATCGGCATCCCGATCGGCGTCGCGCTGACGCCGACCGCGTCCGACGAGGGGGAGATCGTGCTGAGCCCGGCATCGCTCCAGCTCGCCGGTACCGACATCTCCGCCGACCGGCTGCGCAATCAGTTCGGCATCATCGCCGACCTCGTGCTCCGGGACTGGACCGTCTGCATCGCCGAGTACATCCCGGCGGCACTCACGCTCACCGACGTCGACGTGGCCGGCGAGACGCTCGTCGCGGAGTTCGACGTCGACGGCGGCATCCTCTCCGACCCCGCGCTGCAGGAGAACGGGACCTGCCAGTGAGGAAGACCCCGAGCTGACAGGGAGTGTCCGCGTCGTCGAGCGAGCGAAGCGAGACGAAACGCGCGGACTGGCGAGGGGGCACAAGGTCCTTCGTCAAGTTGGACAAGGGCAAGCGGTGGAGTCCCTCAAGTGCCCGTCTTGAGGTCAACTTGCGGGAGGGAGCTACCGGCTTCGGGGTTGAAGAGGCGCTCCCGCAGCGTTCGTGACCCCCCCCGGAGTCATCGACGCGACAGGGGCAGCAGACATGCCGGGCCCGGCAGGCCGTCACCACCCAGCATGCTCGCCCAGCGGCCACGAAGAAGTAACGGGCCGTGCCTGGTCGTTGAGCGAGCCAGGCGAGACGAAACGCGCCGCAACGCCGTAGGTCGAAGTCACGAAGAAAAGTTCTCCGATCTGGGTAAAACTCCCCTTGAATGTCGGACCCCCCGAGCATGATGGGGGGTATGGACGCACTGCTCGCACACCTCGGGGAGGTCATCGAGCAGACCCGCGCGGAGATGACCGGAGCACTCAGCGGCGGGGGGATCATCGACGCGTCCGACGGCCAGGTGACGACTGCGCTCGCCCTGGCCGGGGAGCTGGGCCGGCTCGCGGATGCGGTGCTGGTCGAGGCGACCGGGGAAGTCGCGCGGCGTTCGATCGCGCGGGATCGGGAGCTGCGGCTGACCACCCGGATGGGCTGTCACGATGTCAGTGAGCTCGTCCAGCGACTCACACGGCTCGGCCCCGCATCGGCGGCGCGGTTGCAGAAGGCCGGGAAGGCGACCATGGTCGCTGTGTCGTTCGCCGGCACCCCGCTGCCGGCCCGGCTGCCGGCGATGCGTGACGCGCTGATCGACGGGGTCGTCGGGTTGGACGGCCTGCTCGCCGTCGCCGGGCCGCTGGAGGCGATGAACCGCAGGGTCGGGCGTGAAGATCTGCTCGCCGCCGACAGTATGCTCGCCGCCGAAGCACGCGGCGAAGGGCCGGACGGTGCGCCCCCGGCGTGCGCGGACCTGCTGCGGCTGCAGGCGCTGGTGTGGTCCGCCGTGCTCGACCAGGACGGCGCCGAACCGCGTGAGGACCGCGCCCTGCGCAAGCGTGGGATCACGTTCGGGACCGAACGTGACGGGGTGGTCCCGTTCCGCGGCAACCTGCTGCCCGAGGTCGCCGCCCAGTTCCGGCGGATCTGCGACGCCACCGGCTCCCCCCGGGTCGACCAGAACAGCGCGGTGCAGTTCCGGCCGGCTGATGAGGCCTCCGACAGCTCCGACGACCAGTTCGTTCCGGATGACCCCCGCACGTGGGCGCAGAAGCAGCACGACGCTCTCGCGACGGCGCTGTTCGCGGCGGCATCCAGTGGTCTGCTGCCCACGATCGGCGGTGCCGCCCCCACCCTGGTCGTCTCGGTCCGCGCCGAAGATCTGCTCACCGGCACGGGGTGGGCGCACGTGGACGGCACCGACGAGCCCGTCTCCATCGCCGCGGCCGCGCACGCCGGATGCGCCGGAGTGGTCCAGCGGGTGCTACTGGGCGAGAACGGCCGGATCCTGCGGCTGGGCACCGAGGAACGCGTGTTCAACCGGCACCAGCGCCGCGCCATCGCGCTCCGCGACGGCGGCTGCATCATTCCCGGCTGCGGCGTCCCCGCCGGCTGGTGCGAGATCCATCACGTCACCGACCACGCCGAAGGCGGGCCCACCCACACCGACAACGGAGTCTTGCTCTGCTGGATTCATCATCGGTTCCTGAAGAACTCCGGCTGGCTCATCCGCATGAACCGAGGCGTCCCCGAAGTCAAAGCACCACCCTGGCTCGACGGAACCGGCAGATGGCGCACCACCACGAAATCCAAGGCCCGCATGCTCAACCTCCTCAGCCGACGAACATGACTCGCTCGGCTGCTGAGCAAGGGTGACCGCCCTGGGAACCAAGGCATGTGTTCTCGGGCGCTGAGTACCCGACTGTCGATGACTCCCGGGCACGCTCGTCAGCGCGTTCGGACGACCTCCGCCACACGGCCCCGAGGAACAGGGAGTCACAGCACCGGGGCGGAATACGGCGTGCCCTAGACTGCTGGGAATGCCCGACGCGTGAGATCTCCGGCCGGGTCATTCGCGCTGATTCGGATGTCCGGACGGCTCAGCGCCGAAGCTTCCACTGATTGGTCCCACGCCGTGTCCGCCGCCCCGCAGTCCCGCACGCTGGCTCCGGCATGGCTCGCCGTGCCGGACGACGCGAACGGGCTCGTCGCGGCCGTCTGGCCGGCCTCGGCCGCGCGCGACGGCGACGGCGTCGTGACGCTGGGCGGCATCCCCGTCACCGCGCTGCGCGAGCGCTTCGGAACGCCCCTGTACGTGATCGACGAGGACGAGGTGCGCGGCCACGCCCGCCGCACGCTCGACGCGTTCCGCGGCGCCGCCGCGCTGCACGGCGTGCAGGCGCGCGTCTACTACGCCGGAAAGGCGTTCCTGAGCACCGAGGTCGTCCGCTGGGTGACCGACGAGGGCCTCGCCGTCGACGTGTGCACCGGCGGCGAGCTCGCGGTGGCGCTGGCGGCCGGGGCGGAGCCTGCGCGGCTGGGATTCCACGGCAACAACAAGAGCGTGCCGGAGCTCGAGCACGCGGTGAAGGTCGGCATCGGCTCGATCGTCATCGACAGCCTCATCGAGATCGAGCGCCTCGCCGCCATCGTCGAGCGTCGCGGGGCGATCCAGTCGGTGCTCCTCCGCGTCAACAGCGGCGTGCACGCCGAGACGCACGACTTCCTCGCCACTGCTCACGAGGACCAGAAGTTCGGCTTCACCCTGCAGGACGCGCCGGCCGCCGCGGCGCGCATCCGCGAACTGCCCGGCCTCGACCTCGTGGGACTCCACTGCCACATCGGATCGCAGATCTTCGGCACCGCCGGCTTCCAGGAGTCCGCGGCGCGCATCGTCGAGCTGCACGCCGCGCTCATCGACGGGGGCGACCTTCCGGTGCTGAACCTCGGCGGCGGCTTCGGCATCGCCTACACGTCAGTCGACGATCCCACGCCGATCGAGCAGCTGGCGGTCGGCATCGCCGACGCCGTCGCCCGCGAGTGCGCGGTGCGCGGCATCCGGATGCCGAACCTGGCGTTCGAGCCCGGGCGCGCGATCGTCGGCCAGGCCGGCGTAACGCTGTACGAGGTCGGGACGACCAAGCCGGTGTCGCTCGAGGACGGTGGGACCCGGCTGTACGTGAGCGTCGACGGCGGCATGAGCGACAACGCGCGTCCCGCCCTCTACGGCGCGCAGTACTCGGCACGGATCGCGTCCCGCACGAGCGACGCGGCGCCCGCCCTCGCCCGCGTCGTCGGAAAGCACTGCGAGTCGGGCGACATCGTCGTCGACGCGGAGTACCTGCCCGGCGACATCGCCCCCGGCGACCTGCTCGCCGTGCCGGCGACAGGCGCCTACTGCTTCTCGCTCGCGAGCACCTACAACTACGTGCCCCGCCCGCCGGTCGTCGCCGTGCGCGGCGGCGAGGCGCGCGTCATCGTGCGCGGCGAGACGGTCGACGACCTGCTCGCCCGCGACGCCGGCACCCACGTGTCCCCGGGCGATGCCCCGCGGGACGACGCCTCCACGGAAGGGATCGTATGACCGACTACCGCCGCCTGCGTGTCGCGCTGCTCGGCGCCGGCGCCGTGGGCTCACAGGTCGCCTCGCTGCTGCGCAAGCACGGCGACGAGCTGGCCGACCGAGCCGGAGCCACCCTCGAACTCGTCGGCATCGCCGTGCGCGACCTCGACGCACCGCGCGAGACCGACCTGCCGCGCGAGCTGCTGACGACCGACGCCGAGACGCTGATCATCGGCTCCGACATCGTCATCGAGCTGATGGGCGGCATCGAGCCCGCACGGGAGTACCTGCTGCAGGCGATCAACTCGGGCGCCGACGTCGTCACGGCCAACAAGGCCCTTCTCGCCACGCACGGCCCCGAGATCTTCGACGCGGCCGACCAGGTCGGCGCCCAGGTCTACTACGAGGCTGCCGCGGCGGGAGCCATCCCGATCATCCGGCCGCTGCGCGACTCGCTCGCCGGCGACCGCGTGCAGCGGATCATGGGGATCGTGAACGGCACCACCAACTACATCCTCGACCGCATGGACAAGGAGGGCGCCGAACTGGAGGACGTCCTCGCCGACGCCCAGCGGCTCGGCTACGCCGAGGCCGACCCCACCGCCGATGTCGAGGGCTACGACGCGGCGCAGAAGGCGGCGATCCTCGCGAGCCTCGCGTTCCACACCACGGTGCCCCTCGACTCGGTTCACCGGGAGGGCATCTCGGGCATAGACAAGGCGACGATGGATGCCGCGCGTCACGCCGGCTACGTCATCAAGCTGCTCGCCGTGTGCGAGCGCCTCAATGGCGACGACACAGAATCGATCTCGGTGCGCGTGTATCCCGCGCTCATCGACCGCGAACACCCGCTCGCCACGGTGCACGGCGCGAACAACGCCGTCTTCGTCCAGGCCGAGGCCGCGGGCAACCTGATGTTCTACGGCGCCGGAGCCGGGGGAGTGCAGACCGCCTCGGCGGTGCTGGGAGACGTGGTCTCGGCCGCCCGCCGCCACATCGCCGGCGGCGTCGGCGTCGGCGAGTCGACCCGCGCGAACCTGCCGATCGTGCCGATCGGCCACGTCACGACCCGGTACCAGATCACCCTCGAGGTGGACGACCAGCCGGGCGTGCTCGCCACCGTCGCCGGCATCCTCAGCGACGGCCGCGTGTCGATCGCGACCGTCGAGCAGACTGTGACGGGCGAGGACGCCGAGATCGCGCGCCTCGTGATCGGAACGCACAAAGCACGGGAGCAGGACCTCAGCGACACCGTCGACAGGCTCGCCGCCAGCGGCGTGGTCGAGCGGGTCGTGTCGGTCCTGCGCGTGGAAGGAGACTGAGATGGCACACGTCTGGCGCGGAGTCCTCCGCGAATACGCCGATCGGCTGGGCGTCACCGACGCCTCGACCGTCGTCACCCTCGGCGAGGGCGGGACGCCCCTGCTGCCGGCCCCGGCGCTGTCGCGCCGCACGGGCGCGGATGTCTGGGTGAAGTTCGAGGGCATGAACCCGACCGGCTCGTTCAAGGATCGCGGCATGACCGTCGCGGTCTCTCGCGCGATCGATCACGGCGCGAAGGCCGTCATCTGCGCGTCGACGGGCAACACGTCGGCATCCGCCGCCGCCTACGCCGCGCACGCGGGCATCACCGCTGCGGTGCTCGTGCCCGAGGGCAAGATCGCGATGGGCAAGCTCAGCCAGGCTGTCGCGCACAACGGCGAGCTCATCCAGATCCGCGGCAACTTCGACGACTGCCTCGAGATCGCCCGTGAATTGGCGCACCACTACCCGGTGCACCTCGTGAACTCGGTCAACCCCGATCGGATCGACGGTCAGAAGACGGCGGCCTACGAGGTCGTCGAGACCCTCGGCGATGCCCCGGACTTCCACTTCATCCCGGTCGGAAACGCCGGAAACTACACCGCCTACGCGCGCGGCTACCGCGAAGAGGCCGAGCGCGGCGTGTCCACGCGCGTCCCCCGGATGTTCGGCTTCCAGGCCGAGGGCTCGGCGCCGTTCGTGAGGGGCGAGATCGTGCGCAACCCCGAGACGATCGCCAGCGCCATCCGCATCGGCAACCCTGCGTCGTGGGACCTCGCCCTGGAGGCGCGCGACGCCACCGACGGCTGGTTCGGCGCGATCGACGACGACCGGATCCTCGCCGCCCAGAAGCTGCTCGCCGGCGAGGTGGGCATCTTCGTCGAGCCGGCATCCGCGATCAGCGTCGCCGGCCTGCTCGACCGCGCCGAGGCGGGCGTGGTCCCCGCCGGCGCCCGCGTCGTGCTCACGGTGACCGGGCACGGGCTCAAGGACCCGCAATGGGCGCTGCGCAACGCAGACGGTTCGCAGGTCGAGCCGACGATCGTCGACGCGACCACGTCGGACGTGGCATCCGTTCTCGGCCTCGCGCCGGTGGAGGCCACCGCGTGACAGCCGCCCCTGCTGAGCCCGCCGTCGGGCGCTCGGTCGTCGTCCGGGTGCCGGCGACGAGCGCGAACCTCGGTCCGGGCTTCGACACCCTCGGCCTCGCGCTGAGCGTCTACGACGAACTCACGGTGACCGCGCTCGCTCCCGGCGAGCTCGAGATCGACGTCGTCGGCGAGGGCATGGGCGACGTGCCGCGCGACGCCTCGAACCTCGTCGTGCGCACGATCGCGTACGCGTTCGAGTCGGCAGGGCGACGGATGCCGGGGCTCCGGCTCCAGGCGCGCAACGTCATCCCGCACGGGCGTGGCCTCGGATCGTCCGGCGCGGCCGTGGTGTCCGGGCTTCTCGCCGCGCGAGGCCTGCTCGAGGGCGACGTGGAACTCGGTCCCGACACGCTGCTGCGCCTGGCCACCGAGCTGGAGGGCCATCCCGACAACGTCGCTCCGGCGCTCTTCGGCGGCCTCACCATCGCGTGGGTCGATGAGGACGGGCCGCAGCACAAGAAGCTCATCGTGCACCGGGGCGTCTCGCCGCTGGTCTTCGTCCCCGAGTCCACGATGTCGACGAGCGTCGCCCGCAGTCTGCAGCCGCTTCAGGTGCCGCGAGAGGATGCCGTGTTCAACGTGTCGCGCTCGGCCCTGCTGATCGCCGCGCTCACGCAGAGCCCCGAGCTGCTGCTCGCCGCGACGCAGGACAGGCTGCACCAGGATTACCGCGCTCAGGCGATGCCAGAGACGGATCGGCTGGTGCGCGCGCTGCGCCAGGAGGGATTCGCGGCCGTCGTGTCGGGCGCCGGCCCGAGCGTGCTCGTGCTCGCGGACGGACCGGGTCGCCGACTCGAGGCGGCGGCGCTCGCCGCACGCCTCGCGGACACCCCGTGGGAGGCCCACATGCTCGCCGTCGACGTCAAGGGTGGTACAGTGAAGGAGTACGCGGAGGGTTCCACGTAGTACGTGAATCTGGCCTCCGTCGCAATTCTGCGAAACCACCGCACAGCCCCCTAGCCCGCTGACGGTACCCCCGTCGCTGGCCCCTGAGTTCGTCGAAGGGTCGGGCAGATGCCTGCCACGCAGGCGCATCCGTGTGTTCGTGCATATCCATTCGTTTCACAAGGGAGAACTCGTGGAGTCCATCTCCGAGGTCCATACCGACGCACCCGCCGACGAGCGCGCTGACGCGCCCGAGAGCACACAGAGCGTCGACACCACCACCGCGGAGGCCGTCGAGGCCCCCGCCGATGCAGCCGTCGAGGCCGAGGCCCCCGAGGCCGAGGTCGCAGACGCCCCGGAGTCCGTCGAGGCTCCTGAGGCCGAGCCCGAGGCCGCTGTCGAGGTCGAGGCGCCCGCCGTCGAGGCCGAGCCGGTCACAGAGCCGGACGCACCCGCCGAGGCCCCCGAGCCGGTCGCCGAGGCCGCTCCGGCGAAGGCACCGCGCAAGCGCGCGCCCCGCCGCGCCAAGAGCAGCGACGCGCCCAAGCCCGAGGAGGCCGAGGTCGAGGCATCCGCCGATGCACCCGCGGACGCCGATCCGGCCGCCGACGCCGCACCCGCCGCCGACGCTTCCGTCGAGGCGCCGCCCGCCGAGTCGCTCGACGCACCGGCCGAGGATGCCTCCGCCTCCTCCGCCGCCGCCGACGCGCCCCCGACCGAGGGCGAGTCCGCCGACGCCGCCCCGACCGAGGGCGAGTCTGCCGACGCCGCCCCGACCGACGGCGAGCCCGCCGACGGCGAGAACGCCGAGCAGCCGTCCGACGAGACGTCGGGTCGCGGCCGTGGCCGCAGTCGGAACCGCAACCGCAACCGCGCGCAGGGTGGCGGACAGCCCGCCCAGAATGGCCAGCCCGCCGCGCAGCGCGCGCAGGGCGGCCAGAACGCGCCCGTGCCGGCGGCCGACGCCGACGACGACGCGCAGGGAGGCGGCCGCAACCGTCAGCGCAACAAGCGCCGCGGCCAGACCGGCGACGAGTTCGACACCGAGATCGGCGAGGACGACGTCCTCATCCCGATCGCCGGCATCCTCGACGTGCTCGACAACTACGCGTTCGTGCGCACCTCGGGGTACCTGCCAGGCACCACCGACGTCTACGTCTCGCTCGGCCAGGTCAAGAAGTACAACCTGCGCAAGGGCGATGCCGTCGTCGGCTCCATCAAGCAGCCGCGCGAGGGCGAGCAGTCGAGCCGCCAGAAGTACAACGCGCTCGTGAAGGTCGACTCGATCAACGGTCTCTCGGTGGAGGATGCCGCGACCCGCGTCGAATTCGGCAAGCTCACCCCGCTCTACCCGCAGGATCGGCTGCGCCTCGAGACGGCCCCCGAGAAGCTGACGCAGCGGATCATCGACCTCGTCGCACCGATCGGCAAGGGTCAGCGCGGACTGATCGTCGCGCCCCCGAAGGCGGGCAAGACGATCGTCCTGCAGCAGATCGCCAACGCGATCGCGACGAACAACCCCGAGGTCCACCTCATGGTCGTGCTCGTCGACGAGCGCCCCGAAGAGGTCACCGACATGCAGCGCACGGTCAAGGGTGAGGTCATCGCCTCGACCTTCGACCGCCCCGCTGAGGACCACACGACGGTCGCCGAGCTCGCCATCGAGCGCGCGAAGCGCCTCGTCGAGCTCGGTCGCGACGTCGTCGTTCTCCTGGACTCGATCACTCGCCTGGGCCGCGCCTACAACATCTCGGCGCCGACGTCTGGCCGCGTGCTCACCGGCGGGGTCGACGCTTCGGCGCTCTACCCGCCCAAGCGGTTCTTCGGCGCCGCGCGCAACATCGAGAACGGTGGATCGCTCACGATCCTCGCGACGGCGCTGGTCGAGACCGGCTCCAAGATGGACGACGTGATCTTCGAGGAGTTCAAGGGCACCGGCAACAGCGAGCTGCGCCTGAGCCGTCAGCTCGCCGACAAGCGCATCTTCCCGGCTGTCGACGTCAACGCGTCGAGCACCCGCCGCGAGGAGATGCTGCTGTCGGCGGACGAGGTGAAGATCACCTGGAAGCTGCGTCGCGCGCTCGCGGGCCTCGACCCGCAGCAGGCCCTCGAGGTCGTGCTCGGCAAGCTCAAGGAGACCCAGTCCAACGTCGAGTTCCTCGTGCAGATGCAGAAGTCGATCCCCGCTCCGGCGAACGGCCACGCAGGCGGCCACAGCCACGCGCACGACAACAGCATCCGCTGACGCCGGGGCGCCGTGTTCGACTCTGTCAAGGCGCTGATCGAAGAGCACAAGGCCGTCCAGGCCGAGCTCTCCGATCCTGCCGTGCATGCCGACGCCGCTCGCGCGAAGAAGGTCAACCGTCGCTACGCCGTGCTCAGCAGGATCGTCGCCGCCAACGATGCGTGGGTGAAGGCATCCGCCGATCTCGACGCCGCGCGCGAGTTCGCCAGGGAGGACGAGGCCTTCGCCGAGGAGGTCCCCGCTCTCGAGGCGGCGCTCGCGGAGTCCCAGGAGCGGCTGCGGCGCCTGCTGATCCCGCGAGACCCCGACGACGCGCGTGACGTGATCATGGAGATCAAGCAGGGCGAGGGCGGGGCGGAGTCGGCGCTGTTCGCCGCCGACCTTCTGCGCATGTACCTGCAGTACGCGGCGTCGAAGGGCTGGAAGACCGAGCTGCTCGAACGCAACGAGTCCGACCTCGGCGGCTACAAGGACGTCCAGGTCGCGATCAAGGGCTCCTCGACCGATCCGGCCCAGGGCGTGTGGGCGCACCTGAAGTACGAGGGCGGCGTGCACCGCGTGCAGCGCGTGCCGGCGACCGAGTCGCAGGGGCGCATCCACACCTCGACGACCGGCGTGCTGGTCTTCCCCGAGGTCGACGAGCCCGACGAGGTCGAGATCAGTCAGAACGACCTGAAGATCGATGTGTTCCGCTCGTCGGGACCCGGCGGGCAGTCGGTGAACACCACCGACTCCGCCGTGCGCATCACGCACCTGCCGACCGGCATCGTGGTCTCGATGCAGAACGAGAAGTCGCAGCTGCAGAACCGCGAGGCCGGCATGCGCGTGCTGCGCGCACGACTGCTCGCCCGTCAGCAGGAGGAGCGGGATGCCGCGGCATCCGATGCCCGCAAGTCCCAGATCCGCGGGATGGACCGTTCCGAGCGCATCCGCACCTACAACTTCCCCGAGAACCGCATCGCCGACCACCGCACCGGCTACAAGGCGTACAACCTCGACCAGGTGATGGACGGCGCGCTCGGCCCCATCGTCGAGTCGGCGATCGCCGCCGACGAAGAGGCGCGCCTGGCCGCCCTCGGCTCCGACGACTGATCCCCGTGCGGCGCTAGGATCGGCACCGTGATCACGTTTCTCATCCGCGCCGCGATCTTCGTCGTCTCCGCGGCGCTCGGCCTGATCGTCGCCGACCTCATCCTCGATGGCTTCCACATCGACTGGAACGACTGGTGGGGATTCGTGCTCGCCGTGGTCATCTTCGCAGTGATCCAGAGCGTGCTCGCGCCGTGGGTCCTCAAGATCACGCGACGGCACGCGCCCGCACTGCTCGGCGGCATCGGCATTATCGCGACGCTCGTCGCCTTGGTCGTCGTGGTGCTGATCCCCGGCGCCGGCATCGGCATCTCGGAGCCCCTGGCCTGGGTGCTGGCGCCGGTCATCGTGTGGGTCATCACGGCGCTGGCCACGTGGCTGCTGCCGCCGCTGTTCATCAAGAAGCAGGTCTCGGAGCGCCGCGACGCCTGACTTCGGCGCCGGGGTGCACGCAGCGCGTCACTGAGCCCCAGCAGCCGCCGCCGGTGAAGGACAGCGGTCGCTGGATCATCAGATCGAGTACTCGGGGGCGGTGAGCAGTGCGCGGGTGTCCTCGCCCGGGCGGCGGAGGCGGGGCTTGGCCGGAATCCCGACCAGCACGCTGTCGGCCGGGGCGTCCTTCGTGACGACGGCGTTCGCGCCCACCACCGAGTGCGCGCCGATCGTGATCGGCCCGAGGATCTTCGCGCCGGCGCCGACCGCGACACCGTCCTCGAGGGTGGGATGCCGCTTCCCGGCGTCGCGGGTACGGCCGCCGAGGGTGACGCCGTGGTACAGCATGACGTCGTCGCCGACCTCCGCGGTCTCGCCGATCACGACGCCCATGCCGTGGTCGATGAAGAAGCGCCGGCCGATGGTCGCGCCGGGGTGGATCTCGATGCCGGTGAGCCAGCGCGTGAGCTGCGACCCGGCGCGCGCGAGAAACCGCACCCGGCGCACCCAGAGAGCGTGCCACAGCCGGTGGGCCCAGATCGCATGCAGCCCGGGGTAGAGCAGTCCGATCTCGAGGCCGCCGCGCGCGGCGGGGTCGCGCAGCTTCGCCGCCGCAAGATCCTCCCGCAGCCGCGCTCTGACGCCCAGGCGCTCGCTCACTTCGCCGCCTCCGTCTCGCGCAGGTGCTCGTAGAGCGCGGTCGACAGGTAGCGCTCGCCCGAGTCCGGGATGACGACGACGATACGCTTGCCTGCGGCCTCCGGGCGGGCGGCGATCTCGAGCGCAGCCCAGACGGCGGCTCCGGCCGACATGCCGGCGAGGATGCCCTCTCGAGTGGCGAGTTCGCGCGCGACGCGGATGGCGTCATCGAACTCGACGTCGAAGATCTCGTCCACCACCGAGCGGTCGAGGACCTCGGGCACGAAGTTCGGCCCGATTCCCTGGATGCGGTGACCGCCCGCGCGACCCTCGGTGAGGACGGGGGAGTCCGCGGGCTCCACCAGCACGATCTTCACGTCCGGGTTTCGCTGCTTGAGCACCGTGCCGACGCCCGTGATGGTGCCGCCCGTTCCGGAACCGGCGACGAACCAGTCCACCCGGCCGTCGGTGTCGCGCCAGATCTCCTCGGCTGTGGTGCGTCGGTGGATCGCCGCGTTGGCCTCGTGCTCGAACTGGCGGGCGAGGACCGCGCCCGGAGTCTCGGCGGCGATCCGCTGTGCGGTCTCGACGGCCTCGGTCATGCCCTTGTAGGGGTCGGTGAGCACGAGCTCGGCGCCGTAGGCCTTCAGCAGCGTCCGCCGCTCCTTCGACATCGACGCCGGCATCGTCAGGATCACCCGGTAGCCGCGCGCAGCGCCGATGAGGGCGAGGGAGATGCCGGTGTTCCCGCTCGTGGACTCCACGATCGTCCCTCCGGGCTGCAGCTCGCCGGCCGCCTCAGCGGCCTCCACGAGCGCGTAGCCGAGGCGGTCCTTGACGCTCGAACCGGGGTTGTAGAACTCCAGCTTCGCCAGCACCTCCCCGCCGAGGCCGTCGGTGAGCGCGTTCAGACGCACGAGCGGCGTCTCGCCGAAGGCCGTGGTGATGTCGGAGTGGATCCCGGGCACAGGTCGCCCTTTCCGGTCGAGGTCAGCTGCGGGTCAATCCTCTCGCAGATCCTCGTACAGTGCGGTCGAAAGGTAGCGCTCGCCGAACGACGGCACGACGACGACGATGTTCTTGCCCGCGGCCTCAGGACGCGCGGCGACCTGCAGGGCCGCCCAGATCGCGGCGCCGGACGAGATGCCGACCAGGATGCCGTCCTTCTCGCCGACCGCGCGGGCGGTCGAGATCGCGTCGGGGAACTCGACGTCGATGACCTCATCGATCACGCTCTGGTCGAGGATCTCCGGGATGAAGTTGGGTCCGATGCCCTGGATCTTGTGGGGCCCGGGCGTGCCCTTCGTCAGCAGCGGCGAGTCCGCGGGCTCCACGGCGACGACCTTCGCGCCCGGCACGCGCTCCTTGAGCACCTGGCCGACGCCGGTGATCGTGCCGCCGGTGCCGATGCCCGCGACGAAGTAGTCGATCTGGCCGTCGGTGTCGCGGATGATCTCCTCCGCGGTGGTGCGGCGGTGGATCTCGGGATTGGCCTCGTTCTCGAACTGGCGCGCGAGCACGGCGCCGGGGATCTCCGCGACGAGCTCCTCGGCCTTGGCGACCGCGCCCTTCATCCCACCGGCCGGATCGGTCAGCACGAGCTCGGCGCCGTACGCCTTCAGCAGCAGGCGACGCTCGATCGACATCGACGACGGCATCGCGAGGACGACCCGGTACCCGCGCGCGGCGCCCACCATCGCGAGGGCGATGCCGGTGTTTCCGCTGGTGGCCTCGACGATCGTGCCGCCGGCCTGCAGCTGGCCGGACGCCTCGGCGGCGTCGACGATCGCGATGCCCAGGCGGTCCTTGACGCTTGCGGCGGGGTTGTAGAACTCGAGCTTGGCCAGCACGTTCGCGCCGACCCCCTCGGCGACGCGGTTCAGCCGGACGAGCGGCGTGTCGCCGAAAGCGGAGGTGATGTCGGGGTGGATGCGGGGCATGTCGGGCCTTTCGCGAACGGGTCTGCTGACGCCGACCAAGCCTAGAGGGAGGTTCACCCCGAGTGACGGTTTGTGACGGTGACGGCGGGCGGAGCCGCGCGGCTCGGCCACGGCATCCGCGGCTCTAGGCTGGAAACCGCCCATGGCCCCCTCAGATCCCCCCTCCACGCTGGCCCAGGTGCTCCGCCGCGCCGCCGAGCAGCTCGCGCGCGCCGGCGTCCCCGACGCCCAGGTCGATGCCGAGCTGCTGGCCGCGCACGTGCTCGGGACCGGCCGCGGCGCCGTCCAGGCGGCGGTCGTCCGCGGCGACGCGATGGACGAGGCCGCAGCGGCGGCCCTCGCCGCGCTCGTCGCGCGCCGGGTCACCCGCGAGCCGCTCCAGCACATCACCGGCGTCGCGCCGTTCCGTCACCTGGAGCTGCGGGTGGGGCCCGGTGTGTTCGTGCCGCGGCCGGAGACCGAGATGGTCGCGCAGCTGGCGATCGACGCGCTCGTGGCCGCGGCCTCTCCCGAGCCGGTCGCCGTCGACCTCGGGACCGGCAGCGGCGCGATCGCACTCGCGCTGGCGACCGAGGTGCCGCACGCGCGGGTGTTCGCCGCGGAGAACTCGGTCGACGCGTTCGTGTGGACCAAGGAGAACTTCGCCCGCGTCGGCACCGACAACGCCCGGCTCGCCTTCATCGACCTCGACCGAGCCTTCCCGGAGCTCGACGGCACGGTCTCGGTCGTCGTCTCGAACCCCCCTTATGTTCCGGATGCCGCGATCCCGCGCGACCCGGAGGTGCGGCTGTTCGACCCCCCGGCCGCGCTGTACGGCGGTGCCGACGGACTCGACGTGGTGCGCGTGCTCAGCGCCGTGGGGCTGCGCCTGGCGCACCCAGGCGGCACGATCGTCATCGAGCACGGTGAGTGGCAGGGCGAGGCGATTCGCGCGCTCCTGGCCGCCGACGGCTGGCGCGCCGCCGCGACCCACCCCGACCTGACGATGCGCGACCGCGCGACGACCGCGCTGCGCCCCTGAAGCCGCGTCATCCCCCTCCGCATCCAGCCCACGCCCCCGCGTCCGCCCAAAGGCGCCCCCGATTAGACTGTGCGCGATATGTCCCCCATCTTCGACTGCCGTGACGAGGCGCAGCTGCTCGCCGGCATGCGCCAGGCGCGCAGGGCCATCGGTCGCGGCGAGCTCGTCGTCCTGCCCACCGACACCGTCTACGGCATCGCCGCCGACGCGTTCGACGCCCAGGCGGTGCAGCGTCTGCTCGATGCGAAGGGACGCGGCCGCCAGTCGCCGCCCCCGGTCCTCGTGGCTGGGCTGACCACCCTTCGCGCACTCGTGGCGGAGGTGCCCGAGCCCATCGAGCGGCTGGTCGAGGAGTACTGGCCGGGGGGCCTCACGATCGTCCTGCCCGCGCAGCCGTCGCTCACGTGGGACCTCGGCGACACGCACGGCACCGTCGCGGTGCGCATGCCGGCGCACCGGATCGCCCTCGAGCTCCTCGAGGAGACCGGACCCCTCGCCGTCTCGAGCGCCAACCTCACCGGCAAGGCTCCGGCGACCGCCGCCGACGACGCGCAGGACATGCTGGGCGAGGGCGTCGCGGTCTATCTCGACGACGGCCCCTCGGCGACCGGGATCTCGTCCACGATCATCGACGCCACCAGTCTCGTGGGGGGCCTGGAGCCGATCGTGCGGGTGCTGCGCGACGGCGCCGTCGACCGGGAGCGGCTGCGCGGCATCCTCGGCGATCTCCTCGAGCCGGACCCAGACGCCGAGCGCCAGGACGCCGAGCGCTCTGGCGCCGAAGAGCCGGATCGCGCGTGAAGCAGTACGTCTTCACGATCCTCTTCACCGCGACCGTCACGTTCGGGCTCGCGTGGGCCGTCTGGCGGCTGAGCCTGAAGTACAAGCTGTATCCCGGCATCCGCGAGCGCGACGTGCACAAGACGCCCACGCCCCGGCTCGGCGGCGTGGCCATGTTCCTCGGCGTCGTGGCCGCCTTCGCGATCTCGGCGCAGCATCCGTTCTTCTCGATCGTCTGGTCCAACCCCGCCTCGGTGTGGGCGATCCTCGGAGCGACGCTGCTCATCGTCCTGGTCGGCGTCGCCGACGACCTGTGGGACCTCGACTGGATGATCAAGCTCGGCGCGCAGTTCCTCGCGGCCGGGATCATCGCGTGGTTCGGCGAGCTGCAGATCTACTCCCTGCCGATCGGAGGGATGTCGGTCGGCTCCAGCTGGGTGAGCTTCACCCTCACCGTGTTCTCGATCGTCGTCGTGATGAACGCCGTCAACTTCATCGACGGCCTCGACGGGCTGGTCGCCGGGGTGTGCCTCATCGCCAACAGCGTCTTCTTCGCTTACTCGTATCTCCTCGTGCGCGACACCGGCGAGAGCAGCTACTTCAACCTCGCCTCGTTCATCGCCGCGGTCCTGATCGGGGCGTGCATCGGCTTCCTGCCGCTGAACTGGAGTCCTGCGAAGCTGTTCATGGGCGACTCCGGCGCGCTCATGCTGGGCCTGCTGATGGCGTGCTCGGCGATCGCGATCACCGGCAACATCAACCCCGCGATCGTCGGCGACAACGACGAGTTCGGCCGCTCGCAGCTGCTCGGCGCGTTCATCCCGATCCTGCTGCCCGTGGTCATCGTGCTGCTGCCGCTGCTGGACTTCGGCCTCGCCGTGATCCGCCGCATGAGCGCGGGGAAGTCCCCGTTCTCTCCCGACCGCAAGCACCTGCATCACCGGATGCTGGACATGGGCCACAGCGACCGCGACGCCGTGCTGATCTTCTACGCGTGGACGGCGATCGTGAGTCTCGCGTTCCTGCTGATGTACATCGGCACGCAGGAGGAGTGGCCGGGGGACTACCTCCTCGGCGTCGCCTTCGGCATCGTGGGCGTGGCCGCGTGCCTTGTCGTCACGCTCCTTCCCTCGCGGCGATCCGCCGCGCCCGACCCCGTCCTGGAGGACGCCCGATGAGCACCACTCCCATCTCGAGCACCCCGATCCTGCGCACGACCCTCGTCTGGTCCGGCGCCGTGACCGCCGCACTCGCGGTGATCGGCGCCGTGGTCGGCTATCTCGTCGCCGACCTGCCGGGGATGTGGAGCGCGCTCGCCGGCGTGCTCGTCGCCGCCGTCTTCCTCGCGATCACGGGCGCCAGCATCCTCATCGCCAACCGCTGGTACGGCGACGACCTGTACGTGCCCGTCTTCTTCGGGATCGTCCTGGGCGGCTGGATCCTCAAGTTCGTCCTGTTCTTCATCGCCCTGCTGGTGCTGCGGGGACAGCCGTGGATCGTGCCGATGGTGTTCTTCGTCGCCGTGGTGGCGAGCGTGCTCGCCTCGCTGGCGGTGGACGTCGTGGTGCTGCTGCGGATGCGGGTGCCCCACGTGAGCGACGTGCAGCTTCCCACGGTCGATCCCGAAGCCGAAGCCGAAGCCGCGGCCGCGGCCGGCGCGTCGGCGCAGGCCCAGACCGCCCCCGGCGAAGACCCGCAGGCGGACTCAGGAGCCCCGCGAGTTTGATAGGCTGAGTTCCGCGCCCGCCCGCTCGCATCCCGAGCGCTTGCGGAGTGACGCTCACCGACCATCGTCGCAACGGTTCATCCCGATGCCCCACAGCCGGAGCCAGCGCTGTTTACTCAAGCTGCGACCCTGATCGCCCACACTGCCGCGGAGACAGGACCCGAGTTCCACGGTCCG
>Ga0307505_10000672_pt1 | contig 35111 bp, 33 predicted proteins | sample 23_S_MG_FD_202183 | JGI IMG/M metagenome (GOLD analysis project Ga0307505, IMG submission 202183) | Soil microbial communities from Populus trichocarpa stands in riparian zone in the Pacific Northwest, United States - 23_S | ecosystem: Environmental > Terrestrial > Soil > Riparian zone > Trees...
TGGCGGCCTCATCGACCTCGAGCAGCTTCATGTCCTCGCCACCGATGATCGAGATGATAACGCCCTTGGCCCCGGTCATCGAGACGCCGTCGAGCAGCGGGTTGGCGATCGCGCGCTCCGCGGCCTCGAGCGCGCGGTTGGCGCCTTCGCCTTCGCCGGTGCCCATCATCGCCTTGCCCATCTCGCCCATCACCGAGCGAACGTCGGCGAAATCGAGATTGATGAGCCCGGGCATGACCATCAGGTCGGTAATCGAGCGGACGCCCTGCTGCAGCACTTCGTCGGCCAGCTGGAACGCTTCCTTGAAGGTGGTCTCGGCCTTGGCGACCAGGAACAGGTTCTGGTTGGGAATGACCAGCAGGGTATCGACGTTCTTCTGCAGCTCCTCGATTCCGGCGTCGGCCGCGCGCATCCGGCGGGTGCCTTCGAACAGGAACGGCTTGGTCACCACACCGACGGTGAGGATGCCCTTGCTGCGGGCGATCTCGGCAATGACGGGCGCCGCGCCCGTACCCGTGCCGCCGCCCATCCCGGCGGCGATGAACACCATGTTGCAGCCTTCGAGCGCGCGCTCGATCTCGGCGATGGTCTCTTCGGCGGCGGCGCGGCCCACTTCAGGTCGCGAGCCCGCGCCGAGGCCGCGGGTGATGTCGGGCCCCAGCTGGATGCGATGTTCGGCGACCGAATTGTTGAGCGCCTGGGCATCGGTGTTGGCGACGATGAAGTCGACGCCCTCGATCTCGGCGTCGATCATGTTGGTGATGGCGTTGCCGCCGGCTCCCCCGACACCGATCACACTGATCCGCGGGCGCAGTTCCTCCACGGACGGCGGGCCGATATTGATGCTCATTGGATGCTCTCCTCAGGGAGGCGTGGGTCGGGAATTTTCCAGCCTCCCTTGTGCCACAAAGCGAATCGTCGGTGCAAAAGGTAAACAGAACTATCCACAACCCCGCACCGCCACCGTAAATCCTTAGAAATACTCCCTCATTGCGGCCCAAATGCGCACCAGCCGGGCCACGCCGGGCGTGCGATGGGTGGTCTGGAAGCGCGAGCCGACCGAACGGATGTCGATCGGGTCCTCGGCGGCATAGAGCACCAGGCCCGCCAGCGTGGCGAAACCGGGCACGCCGTGCGGATCGGGCAGGCCGCGCAAGGCCGGTGGCTTGCCGATCCTGACCGGCTTGCCGAGCGCCGCCTGGGCATAGTCGGCGAGGCCCGCCAGCTCGGCCCCGCCGCCGGTCAGCACGACCTGGCGGCCATGCCGGCCTGAATAGCCCATCGTCTCGAGCGCGCGGCCGACGTCGCTGACCAGCCGGTCGAGCTCGCCTGTGATCACGCTGATCAGCTCGGCGCGGGCGATGCGGTTGGCGTCGTCGGCGCCGCGCGCCACCGGGCCCGCGCTGTCCTCGCCCGGACCGTTGACCGGGATCATCTCGCGATGATCGGCCGGGCTGGCGATGGCCGAGCCATAGACGCATTTCAGGCGCTCGGCCTGGAAACGGCGAATGCCGAAGGCGCTGGCGATGGCGTCGGTGACGTCGGCCGAGCCACGCGGGATCGCGGTCAGGCCGACCAGCATGCCACCCATGTAGACCGCAACGTTGGTGACTTGCGCGCCGAGCTCGACCAGCGCCACGCCGAGGTCGCGCTCCTCGGAGGTCAGGCAGGCGTAGCCGGTGGCCAGCGGCGAGGCGATCACGCCCTCGACCTCGAGATGGGCGTTCTGCACCACTTCGGTCAGGTTGCGCATCGGCGCCCCGTCGGCGAGCATGACGTGGATATCGACCCCGAGCCGCTCGGCATGAAGCCCGCGCGGGTTGGCGATGCCTTCGGCGCCATCGAGGAAATAGCATGCCGGCTGGGCGTGGAGCACCATGCGTCCGTCGGGCTCGATGCTGGCTTGCGCCGAGACCAGCAGGTGCTCGATGTCCTCCTCCTCGATCCGCCGCCCGCCGATCTCGATCTCGACCGGGGCGATGCGACTGGCGAGGCCCGCGCCCGAACAGCCGATCCACACGGCTGAAACGCTGGTGCCGGCGAGCTTCTCGGCCCGCTCGATGGCGTCGCGCACGGCATAAGTCGCCGCCGCCATATCGGTCACATAGCCGCGCTTGATGCCCTGCGACGCACGATGACCGCTGCCGAGCACGATCATCTCGCCGCTTTCGGTGATGCCGGCGATCATCGCGGAAATGCGGAACGATCCGATGTTTACCGCACCGATGACGCGAGCGATGCGCGGTTGCGTCGCCATCAGCTGCCCTCGTCCTCGGCCGCTTGAGGCCCGCTTCCCGGCACGCGCATGTAGATGCGGCTGGGATTGCGCATGTCGAATGCCGCGACCTTGCCGCCGATCAGGCGATTGACCCCGTCGAGCCGGGCGAAGCTCATCAGCGCGCCGGCGCTGTCGTCCTCGCCTTGCGGCAGCGCCAGCACCTGGCCGGTCTTGAAGGTCAGGTTCCAGCGGCGATTACCGACCCATTCGGCGCCGCCGATGTGCGGGCGCAACGCCGGGGCGGCATCGAGCAGCGCGCTGAGCGCCTCGACCTGCTGCTTCGCGCCGGGGCCCGAAATCTGCAGCATGCCCGCCGCGTCGGCGGCCGAGATCGGCTCGAGCTCGTGCCCGGTCGGGTCGATCAGCACCAGCCGGTCGGGCCGCTTGAGCACCGCGTGCGGCACCCGCTCGACGATGTCGACCACGATCGTATCGGGCAGCTGGCGCGAGACCCGCGCGTCCTCCACCCACGGCAGCTCGAGCAGCGAGCCGCGCAAGGCATGGAGGTCGACCAGCGGCATGGCGCGGTCCTTCTCGCCGAGGACGCGCTCATAGACCTTGAGTTCGTTCATCCGCTCGACTCCGCGAACCTTGACCACGCTGACCTCGTAGCCGGCATCGGCGGCGGTGTAGGCGAGCTGCTGGCCGGCCAGCGCGGTCAGCCCGGCGAGGCTGGCGACCGTCCAGGCGAGCGCCGCCGCGGCGGCGAGGATCAGCACCAGGAAGGCCTTGTGCAGCTGCTCCTCGGTGAACGGCAGCACGCGCATCAGCGCGTCCATCAGCGAACTGGTCTTCGCCCGCGCCTTGCGGACCCTGGTGCGAGCGCCTTGCGCGCGGGCCTGGCGACGGGCGGGCCTGGCGTTGCGGCGGATCGTCTGGGCCATCAGGCGCCCCTCTCCAGCTTGCCGAAATGAACGAGGGCATCCTCGACGATGATCTCGACCAGTTCGGCGTAGTCGATGCCGAGGTGCTTCGCCTGTTCGGGGACCAGGCTGAGCGGAGTCATCCCCGGCTGAGTGTTGGTTTCGAGCAGGAACAGCCCGGCCTCGCCCTGCTCGTCGTCCCAGCGGAAGTCGGCGCGGCTGGTCCCCCGGCAACCGAGCAGGCGGTGCGCGCGCAGCGCATAGTCGAGGCACAAGGCCTCGATCTCCGGCGGGATCCGCGCCGGGCAGACATGCTCGGTCATTCCGTCGGTGTACTTGGCGTCGAAATCGTAGAAGCCCGACTTGGGCACCAGTTCGGTGACCAGCAAGGCGCGGTCTCCGAGCACCGCCACGGTCAGCTCGCGGCCACGAATGTAGGGCTCGGCGAGCAGGCTTTCGAACTTCTGCCAGGGGCCTTCAGCGTCGCGGCTGATCGGGTTGCCGTAGTTGCCCTCGGCGGTGACGATCGCCACCCCGACCGACGAGCCTTCGTTGACCGGCTTCAACACATAAGGCCGCGCCAGCGGGTCGCGCTCGTGCAGCTCCTCGCTGCGCACGATCCGCCCGCCCGGCATCGGGATGCCGTGCGGCACCAGCGCGTGCTTGGTCAGCTCCTTGTCGATGGCGATGACCGAGGTTTGCAGGCCGGAATGCGTGTAGGCGAGGCCCATCAGGTCCATCAGCCCCTGCACCGTGCCGTCCTCGCCCGGGACGCCGTGGAGCGCGTTGAACACCACGTCGGGCGCCGCCTCGGCCAGCCGCGCGGCGACCTGGCGGTCCATGTCGATCCGCGTCACTTTGTGCCCGCGCGATTCAAGCGCCTCGGCGACGCCGTTGCCGCTCATCAGCGACACCGGCCGCTCGCTCGCCCAGCCGCCCATCAGCACGGCGACGTGGAGCTTGGGGAGGGTCAATGGAGCGACCCCCCTTCCCACAAGCTTAGTTGGCCGCCACCAGTGTCTTCATCAAAACCGGCTTCCCACGGGAACTTTCCGTGTTCATCCGGCCAAACAATCTGAAAGGCGGATTCGAACTTCTCACCGCGGTACGTTTCCTGAAACCAAACGGCTGAACTCAGGAAATTCGCGGCCAAGTTCTCCGATGAGATTTCGCGAAAAACACATTCGAACCCGGTCAACAGTCGATCGGTGCGCCTGAAGTCATCCATGCGCAGTCCGTCGCGACAAAGCGCGTACAAATCGTTGATCAACACTGACATCAGATCGAGCTTCAGTCCTGAAATCAGCGCGTCGGGCTGATCGAGAGATGCGGGAAAGCCAATCGAGTAAGCGAAATCCGGCTCGACACCGTCCGGATCGAAGACAGAGTTTATGAAACAGCCGTCGCTTTCGACGAAACCGACAATCCGCTGCTCTTGTTCGGAGAGCGAGCTCACCACCGCCCCACCCGCTGGATTTCCCATTCAAGCTTGACGCCCTGGCTTTCGCACACGCGGCGGCGGACTTCCTCGCCGAGGCTTTCGATGTCGGCGCTGGTCGCCTCGCCAGTGTTGATCAGGAAGTTGGCGTGCTTCTCGCTGACTTGTGCGCCGCCCATGGTAAGCCCGCGGCAGCCGGCCGCGTCGACCAGCCGCCAGGCCTTGTCGCCGGGTGGGTTCTTGAAGGTCGAGCCGCCGGTCTTGGTCCTGAGCGGCTGGGTTTCCTCGCGGGCATGGGCGATGCGATCCATCTCGGCGCCGATCGCCGCGGGCTCACCGGCGCTGCCGTGGAACCGGGCGGCGACCACCACCGCGCCTTCGGGCAACTCCGAATGGCGGTACGAATACTGCAAGTCGGCCGCCGGCACGGTGATCAGGTTGCCGTCGTTGAGGACCAGGTCGCAATCGACCAGCACATCCGCCACCTCGCGGCCATAGGCGCCGCCGTTCATCCGCACGAAGCCGCCGACGGTGCCGGGGATGCCGCGCAGGAACTCGAGCCCGGCGATGCCGGCGTCGCGCGCGGTCGAGGAAACGAGGATGCCGCTCGCCCCGCCGCCGCATTCGAGGATCTGGTCGCGCTTGACCTCGACCGTGGCGAACGGCTTGCCGAGCCGCACCACCACGCCCGGCACGCCGCCGTCGCGCACGATAAGGTTGGAGCCGAGGCCGAGCGCCATCACCGGCGTGCCGGCGTCGAGGCCCGAGAGGAACGCCACAAGATCGTCGAGATCGGCGGGCTCGAACAGCCAGTCGGCGGCGCCGCCGCTCTTGAACCACACCAGCTTGTCGAGCGGGGCGTCTTTGGTCAGCTTGCCGCGGGCGTTGGTCGGCACCCAGCCGTCGAAGGCGTAATCGGCGTCGGAGCCGGGCGCGCCGCCTTCGCTCTGCCAGGCACCGGGCTGCCCGGTCATGCGGCCCGCTCCTGCCGCGCGGCGATCTCGCCGGCGAGGTTCGCGGCCCACTTGGTGATGTCGCCTGCGCCGAGGCACACCACCATGTCGCCGGGTGCCAGCAGCCCGGACAGCCGCTCGGCCAGCTCGGCGGGCCCCTCGATTTCGGCCGCGGCGCGATGCCCGCGGTCCTTCAGGCCCTTGACCAGCGCCGCCGCGTCGACGCCCGCGATCGGCGCCTCGCCGGCCGTATAGACCGGCGTCACGAAGACCATGTCGGCATCGTTGAAGCAGCCCTGGAACTCGCCCATCAGGTCGCGCAGGCGAGTGAAGCGGTGCGGCTGGGCGACCGCGATCACGCGCCCCGTGGCAGCCTCGTGGGCCGCGCTCAGCACCGCGCGAATCTCGACCGGGTGATGCGCGTAATCGTCAATGATTGTCGCCGCCCCTGAACCAATTGGGACTTCGCCGACCCGGGTAAAGCGCCGCCGCACCCCGCCGAAGCGGGCGAAGCCGGTGCGGATGGTGTCGTCGCTGCAGCCTAGTTCTGCCGCCACCGCGATCGCCGCCAGCGCGTTCTGGACGTTGTGCCGGCCGGGCATCGGCAGCGCGATGTCGGCGATGGTGCGGCGCTTGCCGTCACGGTCGGTATGGACTGCGTCGAACAGGTTGCCGCCGTCCCGGGGCCGGATGTCCTCGGCCAGCCAGTCGGCCTGGGCGGAAAAGCCGTATGTGATCACTCGCCGGTCGCGCACCCGGGCGATGACCTTCTGCACTTCGGGGTGGTCGATACACAGCACCGCGGCGCCATAGAAAGGCACGTTCTCGATGAACTCGACGAACGCTTCCTTGACCGCATCGAAGCTGCCGTAATGGTCGAGATGCTCGGGATCGATGTTGGTGACCACCGCGATGGTGCCGTCGAGCCGCAGGAAGCTGCCGTCGCTCTCGTCGGCCTCGACCACCATCCATTCGCTGGCGCCGAGCCGGGCGTTGGAGCCGTAGCTCTCGATGATCCCGCCGTTGATTACCGTCGGGTCGATCCCGCCGGCGTCGAGCAGCGCGGCGACCATCGAGGTGGTGGTGGTCTTGCCGTGGGTGCCGGCGACCGCGACCGTGCGCTTGAGCCGCATCAGCTCGGCCAGCATCTCGGCCCGGCGGACGACGGGAATGCGCGCCTCGAGCGCGGCCGCGACTTCGGGGTTGTCGCGCTTGACCGCGGTCGAAGTCACCACCACCGCCGCGTCACCCAAGTTGGCGGCGTTGTGCCCGACCATGATCTTGATCCCGCGGGTGCGCAGCCGCTCGACCGAGGCGCTTTCGGCCAGGTCCGAGCCCTGCACGCTGTAGCCAAGGTTATGCATCACCTCGGCGATCCCCGACATGCCGATCCCGCCGATGCCGACGAAATGGATCGTGCCGATGTCGGTGGGCATCCGCTCACCCTGAGCCTGTCGAAGGGCGCCTTTCATCGGGCGTCTCCCACGCCCTTCGACAGGCTCAGGGTGAGCGGGTCTTGGGTCCTGAACTCCATCCCCACACCCGCTCGTGCTGAGCTTGTCGAAGTACGCGCCCCGGCGGCTGCGCCAGGCTCGCTGGCGAGCCGGATCACGTCCTGGATCGGCGCGGGGCCGAAGCTCTCGATCAGGTCGGCGAGGTCGCGCGCCGCGTTGGGCCGGCCGCAGTTCCACGCCGCGTGGGCGGCCGTCGCCAGCGTCTCGGGGTGCTGCGCCATGGCGTTGATCTGCTTGGCCAGTTCCTTGGCGGTGAAGTTGTGCTGGCGGATCGCGCGCGCCCCGCCGGCCTTGACCATCTCGCGGGTGTTGGCGGCCTGGTGATCGTCGGTGGCGATCGGCAGCGGCACCAGGATCGCCGGCCGGCCCACGGCCGTCAGCTCGGCCACGGTCGAAGCCCCGGCGCGGCCGATGAACAGGTGCGCGTCGCCCAGGCGCGCCTGCATGTCCTCGAAATAGGTGCCGAGCTCGGCCGGGATGCCGTGGTTCGCATAGCGCTCCCGCACCGCCTCGAGGTCCTCGGCGCGGCACTGCTGGGTGACCTGCAGGCGCAGGCGCAGCGGCGGGGCGAGCATGGCAAGGCCATCGGGCACGATTTCGGACATGACCCGCGCGCCCTGGCTGCCGCCGGTCACCAGCACCCGCAACAGGCCTTCGCTGGTGAAGGCCGGGAACGGCTCGTCGCGCAGCGCCAGCACTTCGGGACGCACGGGGTTGCCGACCAGGTGGACCTTGTCCGCGTGCTTGGGTGCCAGCCGCTCGACTTCGGCATAGGCGGTGGCGATCGCATCGACACGCCCGGCGAGCAGGCGGTTGACCCGGCCGAGCACGGCGTTCTGTTCGTGGATGACGGTAGCAACTCCCGCGGCTCGCGCCGCCAGCAGCGCCGGCAGCGCCGGATAGCCACCGAAGCCGACAACCGCGGTCGGCTCGAAGCTATCGTAGAGCCGCCGCGCCATGGCCCGGCCTTCGATGACCGCGCCGCTCGCCGCGAGCCATCCCAGCGGGTTCTTGCCGAACCGGCCCGCGGGCAGCACGTGCGCCGTGAGGAAGTCGGGCTTGCCGGGGATCTCTGCCCCGCGCGCGTCGGTGATCAGCGCCATGTGATGCCCGCGCCGGTCGAGCTCGTGCGCCAGCGCGAAGGCGGGCGTCAGGTGTCCGCCGGTCCCCCCCGTGGCCAGCACGTAATGGCGCGAGACGGTGTGCGGATTGGGGTTCATCGCTCGCTTTCCCCGCTGCCGCGGCCCGGCAGGCGTTCCTCGAGCGCACCGCGCCAGTCGGCCTTCTCGCGGCTGAGATACGGGTTGCGTCGGGTGATCGCCAGCAGCAGGCCAACAAGGAAGCACTGGGCCACGGTCGACGAGCCGCCATAGCTGACCAGCGGCAGGGTCAGGCCCTTGGAGGGGAACAGCTGCAGGTTGACCAGGATGTTGACGAACGCCTGCCCGCCGAACAGCGCCACCAGGCCGGTGGCGGATAGCAGCACGAACAGGTTGTCCTCGTCGGCCATCCGCACCAGCACCCGCACCACGATGGCGAGGTAGAGCAGCACGATCAGGCCGCAGATCAAGAGCCCGAACTCCTCGCCGACGACCGACAGGATGTAGTCGGTGTGCGCCTCGGGCAGGCTCATCTTTTCGGTCCCGAGCCACAGCCCGGTGCCGGTCCAGCCGCCGGCCTGCAAGGTGCGGCTGGCAAGATCGACATGGTCGAACGCGGTGCCGCCGCCCAGGAAGCTGTCGATGCGGTGGCGGGCATTGTCATAGAACAGATAGGCCAGCGTCATGGCCCCCAGCCCTGCCCCGAAAAGAAGCCCGATGCGCTGCAGCGGCAATCCGGCCAGCGCCACCAGCACGAACCACGCGGCGACGAACAGGATCGCATCGCCCAGGTTCGGCTGGACCATCAGCAGCACCACGACGAGGCCCATGAACGCGCCGCTGAGCGCGATCACCGGCAGTTCGGGGTCGCGCGCCCGCCACGACAGGATCCAGGCGCAGGCGACCGCAAAGGCGGGCTTGAGGAACTCGCTCGGCTGGAAGCGCACGCCCAGATCGAGCCAGCGCCGCGCGCCGTTCACTTCGCTGCCGACCAGCGGCACCAGCAGCAGCGCGCCGACCATCGCCACGCTCAACACGATGGTGCCGCGCCGGACCAGCTCGCGCGGCATCAGCGAGGTGCCGAACAACACCAGCAGGCCGAGGAACTGAAAGCGCAAGTGCAGCCAGAAGAAATGCAGGTCGCCGAGCTGCCCGGCGCTGCCGGAGAGCCGCCGCGCGCTCGCGGGGGAGGCGGCGGCGACCGAGATCGCGCCCAGCGTCATCAGCGCGAGCACGAAATAGAGCAGCGGGCGGTCGAGTTCGCGCCACCACACCTTGAGCTGCTGTTTGCGGCTGCGCGGGAAGGGCACCGCCGGCACCGCCCGCTCGCCCGTGCGCGGGATATAGGGCTTGGCCGAACTCATGCTTCCACCCGCCCGGTCAACTGGGCGACGATCTCGCGGAAGGCATCGCCGCGCGCTTCGTAGTCGCGGAATTGGTCGAAGCTGGCGCAGGCGGGCGAGAGCAGCACGACGTCGCCGGGCTTTGCGGCGGCCATGGCTCGCTGCACCGCCTCGCACATCAACTCGCAGCGTTCGACGTGCAGCGCCGGCTCGAGAATATCGGCGAAATGCGGCCCCGCCTCGCCGATGGTATAGGCCGCCACGACATGACCGAAGTGCGGCGCGCACTCGTCGAGGTCCTCGCCCTTGGGCAGCCCGCCAACGATCCAGTGGACGCGCGGATAAGCGGCCAGCGCGGGGGCGGTGGAGGCCGGGTTGGTCGCCTTGCTATCGTTGATGAACAGCACGCCGTTGTGCTCGGCGATGGGCTCCATACGGTGCGGGAGGCCGGTGAAAGTACCAAGTGCTTTGAGCACGGTATCTTCGGACACACCGAGAATTTCCGCCACCAGCATCGCATTGGATGCGTTGGTGGCATTGTGAGGTCCGGAAAGTGAGCTTGATAGATAAGGCTTTAGCGATTCAACTGCCGGCATCGAGAACCCAGTCCGCGCTCGAAGCGGCAACCGACCGTCATCGAAAATATCTGTCACTCGAGAAACCGACAAATCGTCTCCGCTGATAATCGCAGCGCTGGTTTCCGACTGCATCGCGAAAAGCCGTGCCTTGGAAAACTCGTACGCCTCGAAGCTGTCGTACCGATCTAAATGATCCGGTGTGACGTTGAGCAGCACCGCCACATCACAGTCGAGGCTGAACGTCAGGTCGATCTGATAACTCGACAGCTCCAGCCCATAGACCCCGCCCTCCGGAAGCGGGTCTTCCGCCAAAATCGGCAGCCCGATGTTGCCGCCCATCGTCGTCGGCACACCGGCGGTCTCGAGGATGTGGTGGATCAGCGCCGTCGTCGTCGACTTGCCGTTGGTGCCGGTGATGCCGACCACCTTGTGCGGCGGCAGGCTGGCGCGGGCCTGCGCGAACAGCTCGATGTCGCCAATCAACGCCACGCCGGCGGCGCGGGCCTTTTCGACGATCGGATGGGTGTTGAGCGGCACGCCGGGCGAGACGACGATTGCGTCAAAGCCGCGCAAGTCGATCTCGAGCGGATCGGCGAGTGCCGCCCGGCCTTCGAGCCTGGCCCGGGCATTGTCCTGCCGGTCCCAGGCGGTCACTTGCGCGCCGCTCGCCAGCAGCGTCTCGACCGCGGCCATGCCCGAGCGGGCAAGGCCGAGCACGGCATAGCGCTTGCCAGCAAAGGCGGTGGACGTAATCACCGCAGCTTCAACGTCGCCAGGCCGAGCACCGCCAGCACGATGGCAATGATCCAGAAGCGGATCACCACCTTGCTCTCGCTCCAGCCGAGTTGCTCGAAATGGTGGTGAATCGGCGCCATGCGGAAGATGCGCTTGCCGGTGCGCTTGAACCAGAACACCTGGATGATGACGCTGGCGGTTTCCATCACGAACAGGCCGCCGATGATGAACAGCACCACCTCGTGATTGGCGGCTACCGAAATGGCGCCCAGCGCCCCGCCGAGCGCCAGGCTGCCGGTGTCGCCCATGAACACTGCCGCCGGCGGCGCGTTGAACCACAGGAAGGCGAGCCCCGCGCCCATGATCGCGGCGCACAGCACCGCCAGCTCGCCCGCCCCTGGCACGTACGGGATGCCGAGATAATCCGAATAGTCGACGCGACCGACGAGGTAGCAGATCAGCAGGAAGGCGCCCGCCGCGATGACGATCGGCATCGTCGCCAGCCCGTCGAGCCCGTCGGTCAGGTTCACCGCGTTGCCGAAACCGACGATCACCGTCGCCGCGAACAGGTAGTAGAACGGGCCGAGCGGGATGTATCGGTCGGCCATGAACGGGACGTAGAGGTCGGTGCCGCTGGGCTCGACCATGAGCCACACGGCGACGCCGGCTACCGCGAACTCGAGCAGCAGGCGGACTTTGCCGGAGACGCCCTTGTGGCTGCGCCTGGTCACCTTATCCAGGTCGTCGAAGAAGCCGATGATCCCGAAGCCGACGGTGACCGCGAGGCACGCCCACACCAGCGGCGTGGCCGGGTTCATCCACAGCAGCATCGCGAGCGTCAGCGAGGTCAGGATCATCAGCCCGCCCATCGTGGGCGTGCCGACCTTGGCCAGGTGCGTCTTGGGCCCGTCCTCGCGGATCGGCTGGCCCTTGCCCTGGCGCACGCGCAGCATGTTGATGAACTTCGGGCCGATAACGAGGCCGATGACCAGCGCGGTCAGCAGCGTCGCCCCGGCGCGGAAGGTCTGGTAGCGGACGAGGTTGAACAGACCTTCGAACTCGAGCCACTGGGCGAGTAGGTACAACATTAGGGGCGGTCAGCCTTCCCTGCCGGTGAAACGGGCGACGACCCGGCCCAATCCCACCGCATTCGATCCTTTTACCAGCACTGCGTCGCCGCCGGCGAGGCCGAATTCCTCGAGCTTGGCAATCGCTTCGCCTGGGTCCTGGCAATGGGCGTAGGCAACCAGGTTGCCAAGCGCCTTGCCGCCCGCTTTCCCCAGTTGGCGAGCCAGCGCCAGCATCTCTTCCCCGACCAGGATCGCATAGTCGACATGCGCCGAGGCCAGCGGCTCGGCCAGCTGGGCGTGGAACGAGGGCGAGAATTCGCCCAGCTCCTTCATGCTGCCGAGCACAGCGATGCGCCGCGTTGCCGGCGTCGCCCCAAGTTGCGCCAGCGTCGCGCGCATCGAGGCGGGATTGGCGTTGTAGCTCTCGTCGATCAGCAGCGCGTGGCCGCCCGGCACCGCCAGGCGGTGGCGCGCGCCGCGGCCCTTGAGCCCGCCCATCTCTGCGAGGGCCAGCCCGGCCGCGCCGAGGTCGGCGCCGGCGGCATGGACCGCCGCCATCACCGCGAGCGAGTTCAGGACCCAGTGGTCGCCCGGCTCGGCGACCGAATAACACATGCGCCGGTCCTCGATCGCCGCGGTCACCAGCGAGCCGCCGTTGGCCGAGGGAATGGCGTCGAGCAGGCGCACTTGCGACCCCGCCGCGCGGCCGAAGGCGAGGACTTGCGCGCCCGCCGCCAGCGCCGCATCGCGCAGCCGCGGGTAATGCGGGCCATCGGCCGGGATCACTGCATGGCCACCGGGTTCCAGCCCCGAGAAGATCTCCGCCTTCGCCCGGGCGATCGCCTCCTCGCTGCCGAGGTTCTCGATATGCGCCGGGGCGATGGCGGTGATCACCGCCACATGGGGCCGGACTTGTGCCGTCAGCGCAGCGATTTCGCCCTCGTGGTTCATACCAATTTCGAACACGCCGAAGCGACTGCGCGCGGGCATCCGCGCCAGGCTCAGCGGCACGCCGACGTGGTTGTTGTAGCTGCGCACCGAGCGGTGTGCCGCGCCCTTGGAACCGCGTTCGAGGGCGGCGAAGATGGCTTCCTTGACGCCCGTCTTGCCGACCGAGCCGGTGACGCCGATTATGCGCGCGGAAGCGCGGTTTCGCGCGGCTTTGGCGAGAAGCTCAAGCGCGCTTGAGGTGTCGTTTACCAGGATATGGGGCTGCGCGATCGGCCGCTCCACCACCGCCGCCGCCGCCCCGTTGGCGAAGGCCTTGTCGAGGTACAGGTGGCCGTCGCTGGTCTCGCCTTTGAGGGCAAAGAACAGGTCGCCCGAGCGCACGTCGCGCGAGTCCATCTCGACCCCGGCGACCTGAAAGGCGCCGCTCGCGGTGCCGCCCGTGGCGGCGGCGATTTCGTCCGCCGTCCACAGTGCCAGGCGGCGGCGATCCCGATCTTCCGCCGGCCATCGCAAGGTCTTGAGCAACGCTTTCATGGCTTAGGCTCCCGCCAGCTCGGCCGCGCATTCGCGCGCCACGGCAACGTCGTCGAAGGGAAGGACGCGCATATTGTCGCCCGCGCCCACGATCTGGCCCTGTTCGTGGCCTTTGCCGGCGATCAGCACGATGTCGCCCGCGACCGCTTCGTCGATCGCCGCGCGGATCGCGGCGCGCCGGTCGCCGACCTCGCGCGCGCCACTGGCGCCAGCCAGCACCTGCAGCCGGATCAAGGCCGGGTCCTCGCCGCGCGGATTGTCGTCGGTGACGATGACCAGCTCGGAATGCGCCGACGCGACTTCGCCCATCGGCGCGCGCTTGCCCATGTCGCGGTCGCCGCCGGCGCCGAACACGGTGATCAGGCGGCCAGTGACATGTGGGCGCAAGGCGGCGATCGCCGCCGCCAGCGCATCGGGCGTGTGTGCGTAATCGACATAGACCGGCGCGCCCGCCGCAGTGATCGCGGCGCGTTCGAGCCGGCCGCGCACCGGCTGCAGCCGGCCGAGCGCGTCGAACACCTGCGAGGGCTGGCCGCCGGTCGCCAGCACCAGCCCGGCGGCGGTGAGCGCATTGGCCGCCTGGTAGGCGCCGATCAGCGGCAGCATGACCTGGTACCGGCGGCCTTGATGCTCGATCTCAAGTTCCTGCCCCAACTGCCCGGGCTTGCGCGAGACCAGGCGGATAGCCTCGCCCCGTTCACCCACGCTGAACACGGAAAGCGAGCGGGCCCGCGCCGCTGCAATGGCCCGCTCGCTCCAGGCGTCATCGGCCCAGATAACGGCCGCGCCTTCGTTGCTAACCACATCGGTGAAAAGCCGCATCTTGGCAGCGAAGTAATCTTCCATGTCCAAGTGGTAATCGAGATGATCGCGTGACAGATTGGTGAAAGCGCCCGCCGCGACGGGCAGGCCTTCGTTGCGATATTGCGACAGCCCGTGGCTCGACGCCTCGTAGGCAACGTGGGTCACGCCTTCGCGCGCCAGCCCGGTCATGTTGGCGAGGAAAGTGACGATGTCGGGCGTGGTCAGGCCAGTTGAGACGCTCTCGTCCGGCGTGGTCACGCCGAGCGTGCCGATCGAGGCCGCGCGCTGGCCGCACATGCGCCAGATCTGCCGCGTCATCTCGACCGTCGAAGTCTTGCCGTTGGTCCCGGTGACCGCAACCACGGTTTCCGGCACCGGGCGGAAGAAGCGCGCCGCGAGCCGCGCGAAGGCCCGGCGCGGCACCGGATCGGCGAAATGCGCGGCTCCGCTCACTTCCGCCTGCGGCCGCGCCACCACCGCGATGGCGCCGGCCGAAACCGCCGCCGGAATGAAGTCTTCGCCGTTCGCCACCAGGCCCTGGAAGGCGCCGAACACCGTGCCCGGCGCAACCTTGCGGTGATCGATCGCAAACGCCGTTACCGTCTCGCCGCCCCACGCGCCCGCGTCCATCGCCGCCGCCTCGGCCAGCTGGGCGAGCTTCATTCCTGCTCCCCGATCAGCGGCATGAGGTCGGTAAGGTCGATGTCGCGGGTCTCGTCCGGCCGGACCCCGAGCAGCGGGCCCACTCGTGGCACCAGCCGCCCGACGATCGGCGCGGCGTTCCACGCTGCGGTGCGCTGGAACGAACTGGCGAGCGTGCCCTGCGGCTCGTCGAGCATGGCGATCACCACGTAGCGCGGGCGGTCCATCGGGAAGGCCGCGGCGAAAGTCGAAACCAGCGTCGACTGGCGATAGCCGCCCGCGCCCGGCTTCTCGGCGCTGCCGGTCTTGCCGCCGATGCGGAACCCGGGCGCGTTGGCGTTGCGGCCGGTGCCGTAGAGCGCGATCATCCGCAGCAGCTGGTTCATCCGCGCGCTGGTGCTGGCCTTGAACACCCGCCGGCCGCGGTTGGCATGGCCGGGCGCGACCCGCTGCAGCGTCGCCGGGCGCCAGATGCCGCCGTTGACCATCGCCGCATAGGCGCTGGCGAGGTGCAGCGGCGTCACCGCCAGGCCGTGACCATAGCCGACCGTCATCGCCTGCAGGCGCGGCCAGTTGCCGCTCGCCCAGATCGGGAAGCCGCGCGCCGGCAGCTCGATATAGGGCCGCTCGTTGAAGCCGAGGTCGGCCATGACCTGCTTCATCCGCGCGGCCCCGAGATCGTCGACGATATGCGCGGTGACCACGTTCGAGGAATGGATCAGCGCCTCGGGCGCGTTGAGCGAGGCCCCGAGCGGATGGCTGTCGCTGATCGTGTAGCCGGAGACATGGAACGGCGTGGCCGGATAACGGCGCGCCAGGTTGGTCACCGTGCCGGCGTCGATCGCCGCGGCTACGGCTAGCGGCTTGAAGGTCGAGCCGAGCTCGTAGACCTGGTTGGTGACCTTGTTGAACACATGGCTGCGGCCCGCGTCGTCGACGTGGTTGGGGTCGAATTCGGGCAGCGAAGCGAGCGCCAGGACCTCGCCGGTATCGACGTCGAGCACGATCCCGGCCGCGCCGACCGCGTTGACCGAGAGCATGCCGCGGCGCAGTTCATCCTCGAGCGCCCCCTGGACCCGCGCGTCGATCGACAGCGCCACCGGCTGCGAGCGCAATGCCGGATCGCTGAGCCGGGCATCGAGCGCCGCCTCCATGCCGACGCGGCCCTCGCCGTCCTCGACATAGCCGAGCACGTGCGCGGCCATCGAGCCTTGCGGATAGTGCCGGTCGGTCTCGCGCGGCAGCTCGAGTGCCAGCTCGCCCAGCGCCATCACCCGGTTGGCGTCCTCGGGCAGGACCCGGCGGCGCAGGTAACCGGCCTTGCCGGAGGCCAGCTGGCGGGCGACCACGTAGGCGTCGAGATCGGGGAAAATCGCCTTCAGCCGCGCCGCGACCGCCTCGGCCGACTGCACCAGCGGTGGGCCACCGTCGGCCATCGCCGCGGGGTTGAACCACAGCGCATAGGCCGGGAAGGCGCGCGCCAGCGGCACGCCGTTGCGGTCGGTGATCTCGCCGCGCGGGGGTAGCAGCGCATCGGCCATCGAGCGCTGGTTGGGCGCCGGCTCGACCACCCCGAGCCAGGCGATCCGCAGCATCGCCGCCAGCGCCAGCAGCAGGAACGCGGCGCCGACCAAGAGGACCCTGAGCTGGGCCAGCAGCAAGGCCCGGCGGCGCACGTCGACCAGGCGGAAGCGCCCCGGCGGAACCTGGATCGGAACGGCCCAAGCGGTCATAGGGCCGTTCATTGCCCGCTTCCCGACATGACCGCGCCGAGCGGTATGCGCAAAGTGCCGCTATCGGCCGCCGCGGCGAGGGTGGAGCCCTCCGGCTCGAGCAGCGCCTCGTCGATCGGCCTGCCGGTCAGCGGCGAGACCAGCCGCGGATATTCCGGTGCCTCCACCCCATGGCCGCCGGCCACTCTGATGGGCTCGGGCGCGCCGGGCGCGCGCGGCCGGCCAAAGCTCGCCAGCTGGCGTTCGTTCTCGAGGAACTGCGCCGCGCTGGGCGCGGTGTAGCCGAAGTCGACGCGGTTCCAGGCGGCCAGCTGGAGCTGGTTGGAGCGCGTCTCGAATTCGGTTTCGAGCAGCATCTTCTGTTGCTCGAGCGCGACGATCTGGCGCTCGGCCCTGACCACTTCGCTGTGCACCGCATGCACCTTCAGGTGCAGCATCAGGTAGAGCGCGGCGCAGCTCGCCAGCGCGGCGATCCAGCCGATGCGGCGCAGCTTGCTGTGCGGGCTCATGCCGCTTCTCTCGCCGGAGCGGCGGTTCGAACCGCGGCCCGCAAGGTCGCCGAGCGGGCGCGCGGATTGCGCGCGATTTCGGCGTCTGACGCACGGACGGGCTTGGCAAGCCGCGCGAAAGTCGGCGCGCCTCCAGCCGGTGCAACGGGAAGGTGGCGCGAGGTCCCGGCATTTGCACCGGCGGCCTCGCGTAGGAACTGTTTGACGATCCGGTCTTCGAGGCTGTGGAAGGCGACCACCGCCAGCCGCCCGCCGGCGCTGAGCAGCCGCTCGGCCGCCGCCAGCCCTTGCTCGAGCTCATCGAGTTCGCCGTTCACATGGATGCGGATCGCCTGGAAGCTGCGGGTCGCCGGGTCTTTCGGCGCCCCGGCACGATAGCCGAGCGCCTTGCGCACCACCTGGGCCAGCTCGCCGGTGGTCGACAGCGGGCGCGCGGCAACGATGGCGCGGGCGACGCGCCGGCTCTGCCGCTCCTCGCCATACTGAAACAGCACGTCGGCGATTTCGGATTCAGGCGCGCCGTTGAGGAAGTCGGCGGCGGTCGGACCCGACCGGCTCATGGTCATGTCGAGCGGGCCATCGGCGGAAAAGGCGAAGCCGCGCGCCGGCTGGTCGAGCTGCATCGACGACACCCCGATGTCCATCACCACGCCATCGACGCGCGCGACGCCGGCTTCGGCAAGCGCGGCGACCATTTCGGAGAAGCGGCGCGGATGGAGCACCAGCCGCGGCGGGCGGCCTTGCGTCTCGGGCCAGGCGTGCCCGGCGGCGATGGCATCGGGATCGCGGTCGAAGGCGTGAACGGTCGCCCCGCCGGCCAGGATCGCGCGGGCATAGCCGCCGGCCCCGAAGGTAGCGTCGACGATGACATCGCCCGGCTGCAGCGCCAGCGCTTCGAGCACCTCGTCGAGGAGCACGGGGACGTGTCCGGTGCTCACTTGCGCTTGTCCTTGGCGTCGGCCTCGAGCTTGCGGCACATCGCCTGCTGGCCTTCCCAGCCCGGACCCATCCGATAAAGCTGCTTGGGCGCCCACAGGGTGAAGAAGCGCCCCCCGCCGAGGAAGCAGATGCCCTGGTCGATGGTGCACAGTTCGGCGAGGTGGTCGGGCAGGATGAACCGCCCGCTGGCGTCGAAAGACACTTCGGCAAACGACCACAGCTGGGTCGAGCGCAGCTCGCGGTCGAACGGCTCGCCGCGCGCGACCGCGTTGTCCTCTTCGCGGTCGAGCTGCGCTTCGAAAGTCTCGGTTCGCGCCAGCCCGAACCCGGCGAGGCAGTTCCAGCGGTCGTGCTTGGCCAGGCACAAGCGCGAGTCGGCACCATTGGCGGCGATGGCGTTGCGGAACGCGGGCGGCAGGACATAGCGGCCCTTTTCGCCGCGCGGCGAAAAGCCCTGTCCGCTGTATCCACCCGCTGCCTTCGCCACGCCCCTTGCCCCTGCAACCTTGCGGACACGCCTTCCCCGTGCGGGCGCGCACGAGGGCGCACTCCGTCATCCCCATTGGGGACGCATACGGTTCAGTTATCCGATGGACTCGCTCTCTAACCCGAGCCGGGGCGGGAGAAAAGGGGAAACTGCGGGAAAATGTGGGTAGTTGTGGATTTTTCTGCTTTTGTACGGGGAATTACAGGGGGAACTTCACTGTTCATGGCCGGACGGATGCTGCGAAGGTGTCACCGTAAACCATTGAACCTAATCGGCTCTGCCAGGACCACCTGCCTCGTTTCCCGTGCTTTCCCCATTTTTGTCGAAAGCCTCGTCCAGCAACCAGCCGAACGCAGCCGCGGCGGCGGGATCGGGATCATGCAAATCGAGCAGCGCGGCGTCGGCGAGAATCAGCGCGCCGCCCCGGCCAATGGCGCATTGCGCCAGCACTCTGGCCCCCAGGTGCCGGCATTGCGCCTCGCCCTCGCGCAGCGCCAGCGATCCCGCCAGCTCGACCGGCAGCGGCACTTCGGTGGTGAGGATCAGCACGGTTCCGTCGAGCTGCTCTTCCTCGAATTCGAGCTCAAGCCCCCAATGCGCCAGGATCGGCGAGAGCAGGATCACGTCCTGCGGCCGGCGCCGGTCGCCGATGGCAAAGCGCGTGTCGCCGGTCAGCATCGGGTCGGCGAACAGCAGCAGGCGGCCACCGGCGCGCACCCAGCCATCGAGCGCGACGTTTTCCGCCGGGCCAAGCGCGCGCGGTTGCACCAGCAGCAGCGCGTCGAGGCCCGCGAGGCTGTCATCGCTGAGCGCATCGAGCGGGCGCAGGCTGAACTCGGCTTCAAGCTGCGCGCGCGCCCAGTGCCCCGCGCTGCCGCCCGCAACCAGCTCGCCGACGTCGCCAGCCTCGCCCCAGTAGATCGGGATCGTGCCCATCAAGCCAAGCTCGGGCAGCGCGGCCTCGGCCGGCGGCTCCTCCGCCCGGCAGGCGGTGGAGAGGCACAGCAGGGCCGCGCAAAGCGCGAACCTAAGGCTGGAGCGCAGGGGCGGCATTGCCGGACTGGCCTTGCGCCGGCGTTGTCGCTTGCGCCGCGGGCTCGGCGGGCAGGTCGGGCGCCACGCCGGCATCGGCGAGCGGATCGCTGCCCGGCGCGGCGGCTTGCTCGCCGACCACGGTCGGCGCGGCCTCGGGCACGACCCTGGCTTCGTTTTCGCGCGCGTTGGTCAGGATGATGTTGGCGAGGCCCACAAGGAGCACCATCGCCCCCAGGCCGAACAGCCCGATCTGCAGGCGCTGGACCGATTGGCTGCGAGTGCCGGCGAGCGGCGTGGCGGGCATCACGTCTTCGCGAGGAGCGCGGCGCACGAGGTCGATTGGGTTCAATGCCATGACCCCAGCTTAGCCGTGCCGGATTAACCCAGCCAGTCGAAAACCGGCAGGCCCTTCTCCGCCAGCCACTCGCGGTTGTAGAGCGACGACAGGTAACGGAAGCCGGTGTCGGCGAGGATCGTGACCACGCGGCTGCGCGCGCCGTCTTGGGCCCCAAGCTGCTTGCCGAGCGCCACTGCTCCCGCCACGTTGATGCCCGAGGACAGGCCGAGGCACAGGCCCTCTTCCCTGAGCAGCCGCGCTACCCAATAGAGCCCTTCCTCGTCGGACACGCGGAACTGGGCGTCGATCGGCGCGCCTTCGAGGTTGGCGGTGATCCGGCCCTGGCCGATGCCTTCGGCGACCGAATTGCCTTCCGCCACCAGTTCGCCGCAGGCGTAGTAGTTGTAGAGCGCGGCGCCGTGCGGATCGGTGAGCGCGATGGTGACCTTCTCGTCGCGCTCCTTGAGGCCGAGGCCGACGCCCGCCAGCGTGCCGCCGGTGCCGACGGTGCAGGTGAAGCCGTCGATGCGCCCTTCCATCTGGTCCCAGATTTCGGCCGCGGTGCTTTCGATATGGGCCTTGCGGTTGGCGATATTGTCGAACTGGTTGGCCCAGACGGCGCCTTCGGTTTCCTCGGCCAGGCGGCGGCTGGTGTGGACGAAATGCCCGGGGTTGGAGAACTTGGTCGGCGGCACCAGCACCAGCTCGGCACCGAGCGCGCGCAGAGTGTCCATCTTCTCCTTGGACTGGTTCTCCGGCATGACGATGATGGTCTTGTAGCCGAGCGCGTTGGCGACCAGCGCCAGGCCGATCCCGGTATTGCCCGCGGTCCCCTCGACGATGATACCGCCCGGCTTCAAGGTGCCCCTGGCTTCGGCATCGCGCACGATCCACAGCGCGGCGCGGTCCTTGACCGAGGCGCCGGGGTTGGCGAATTCGCACTTGCCCCAGATTTCGCAGCCGGCCTCTTCGCTGGGGCCCTTGAGCAGCACCATCGGGGTGTTGCCGATCAGATCGAGCGTGCTGGGAAGGCTGGCGGGCGCGGTCATGGTCCGCGGGTTATGCCGCCTCGCGCGCGGTTCGCAATGCAGATGCGCTTGGTCGGCGCGAAATCAGTCTTCTCCCTCAGATCCTCTCCGAGCTTGTCTCGGGGAGGTGGCAGACGCCGCAGGCGGCTGACGGAGGGGTATCTTGCGCGGCGCCCCTCCACCACCGCTTCGCGGCGGTCCCCCTCCCCGAGCAAGCTCGGGGAGGATTTAGTCTTCCTCGGCGATGCGCACCTTGAGCCCATCGAGCTCGTCGCCGAACGGAATCTGGCAGGAGAGGCGCGAGTTCGCATCCCGATCATCGCTCGAATCGAGCAGGTCGTCCTCGTCGGCGGTCAGCGGCGGCAGCAGGGCGAGGAACTCGTCGTCGACATGGACGTGGCAGGTCGCGCACGAACAACATCCGCCGCACAGCGCCAGCAGTTCGTCGAAGCCGTTGTCGCGGATCGCCTCCATCACGGTAAGGCCCGAGGCAGCCTCGACCTCGCGCGTTTCGCCTGAGCGGGTGGTGACGATCAGCCTGGGCATTCGGGTTCCTTTCCGGAGCCGGGCTGCTAGTGGCCGGGGCCGGAATTGGCAATGACGGTATTTGGCGGAGGGACGAGTGGGTCTGACGGCGGAACAGTTGAACGCGGGCATCGATGCCGTCGCCGCGCGTGAGCCTGCGTTCGCCGCCGCCGTGAAGCGCGCCGGCTATCCCGAACCGCGCATCCGCGAGCGCGGCTATCGCACCTTGCTGCGCACCATCGTCGGCCAGCAGGTCAGCGTCGCCGCGGCCTCGAGCATGTGGCGCAAGCTGGAAGCGCAACTGGGCGAGGAGATGCCGGCGCAAGCGCTGCTGGCGGCCGAGTTCGACGAGCTGCGCGCCTGCGGCCTCTCCCGCCAGAAGCAGGGCTATGCCCGCTCGCTGTGCGAACTGGTGGCGAGCGGCGAGCTCGACCTGCACAACCTCCCCGCCGACGACGAGGAAGCGATTGCCGAGCTGGTGCGGATCAAGGGCATCGGCCGCTGGTCGGCGGAGATCTACCTGCTGTTCGCCGAGGGCCGCACTGACATCTGGCCGGCTGGCGACCTGGCGGTGCAGGCGGGACTGGCGAAGATCCTCGGGCTGGCCGAGCGGCCGAGCGAAAAGGCCGCCCGCGAGCTGGCCGAAGCCTGGCGCCCGCACCGCGGCGCGGTCGCGATCCTGACCTGGCATTGCTACAACAACCCGGCGCTTTGACCTCCCCTCCCGCTTAGTGTATTGTGTGGGCAATACAGCTCGAAGGACCCCCCGATGACCGACACTACCCTCGCTCCCTCCGCCGCCGCCGAGCGCGTGGCCGCTACCCCGCTGATCCCGCGCGAGGCGCTGTTCGGCAACCCGACGCGGGCCGGCGGGCAGATCAGCCCCGACGGGCAATGGCTGGCGTGGATGGCGCCGCACCAGGGGGTGATGAACGTCTGGCTCGCCCCGGCGAAAGACCCCAGTGCCGCGCGGCAGATGACGCATTCCGCCGACCGCCCGATCCCGGCCTATTTCATCGCCCCCAATTCACGCAGCCTGCTGTACATCCAGGACAAGGCCGGCGACGAAAACTACCTGCTCTACCAGGTCGACATCGCCACCGGTGAAGAGCGCTGCCTGACCCCGTTCGACAACACCCGGGTGCGGATCATGGGCAGCTCGAACCAGATGAAGGACAAGGTCCTGGTCGGCCTCAACGACCGCGACCCGCGCCACCACGACGTCCACCTGCTCGACCTCGAAACCGGCGAGCTGAGCCTCGTGCTGCAGAACGACGATGGCTACGTCGGCTTCCTGCCCGACGACAGCCTGACCTTGCGCTATGCGCTGAGGCAGAACGCCCAGGGCGGCACCGACATGTTCGAAATCGCCCAGGGCAAGATCGCCGCCGAGCCCAGCGAAAGCACCGGCCTCGAGGATTCGATGACCACCAGCGTCGCCGGCTACACCGCCGACGGCAAGACGCTGTACTGGTACGACAGCCGCGGCCGCAACACCGCCGCGCTGCTGGCGCAGGACACCGCGACCGGCGAGAAACGCCTGGTCGCCGAAAACGCCCGCAGCGACATCGGCGGCACCATGCGCCACCCGGTGAGCGGCGAGATCGAGGCCTACGCGGTCAATTACCTGAAGACCGAATGGACCGCGTTCGATCCCGGGGTGAAGGCCTCGCTCGACTGGCTCGGCGGCCAGCTCGCCGGCGAGTTTTCGGTCATGTCGCGCACCGATGCCGACGACAAATGGGTGATCGGCAACGACCCCCTGGTCGCCCCCGCGCGCGCCTATCTCTACGACCGCACCCAGCGCAGCCTGACCGAGTTCTACGTCACCCGGCCGGAGCTCGAAGGCGCTCCCTTGCAGCCCATGCTCCCGGTCGAGATCGCCGCGCGCGACGGCCTGACGCTGGTCTCCTACCTGACCCTGCCGCCCGGCAGCGATCCCGCCGGGCGCGGCATTCCCGAAGCGCCGGTGCCCTTGGTGCTCACCGTCCACGGCGGCCCATGGGCGCGCGACGGCTATGGCTTCAATCGCGGCCACCAGTGGCTCGCCAACCGCGGCTACGCGGTGCTCTCGGTCAACTTCCGCGGCTCGACCGGGTTCGGCAAGGCCTTCATCAACGCCTCCAACCTCGAATGGGGCGCGGCCATGCACGACGACCTGATCGACGCGGTCGAATGGGCCGTGGCGCAGGGCGTGGCCAAGCGCGACAACATCGCCATCATGGGCGGCAGCTACGGCGGCTACGCCACGCTCGCCGGGCTCGCCTTCACGCCGGAGGTGTTCGCCTGCGGGGTCGACATTGTCGGGCCCTCGAACCTGGAAACCCTGCTCGAGACCATCCCGCCCTACTGGGAGCCGGTGGTCAAACAGTTCCACGAGCGGATGGGCAACCCCAACACGCCCGAGGGCAAGGCGCTGCTGGTCGAGCGCAGCCCGCTGCACAAGGCGGACAAAATCTGCCGCCCGCTCCTCATCGGCCAGGGCGCCAACGACCCGCGCGTCAAGCAGAGCGAGAGCGACCAGATCGTCGAGGCCATGAAAGCCCACGGCATCCCGGTGACCTACGTGGTCTTCCCCGACGAAGGGCACGGGTTTGCCAAGCCCACCAACAACATCGCCTTCAATGCGATTACGGAGAATTTCCTCGCGACGGTGCTGGGCGGCAGGGCCGAGCCGATGGGGGGCGAGGTCGAGGCGAGCAGCGCACAGATTTTGGCGGGGGCGGAGTTGTTGTAATTGGCTAAGCCGCTTCGTCCAGCGCGGCCTCGCATTTGAGGCGAATGCCCAGCGCGGACAGCACACCCAGCAGCGTGGCCAGTGTGGGATTCCCATCCTCGCTCAGCGCCATGTAGAGCGCCTGCCGGTTGACGCCCGCCTTGTCGGCGATCTTGCCCATGCCTTCGGACCGGGCGGCCGCCCCCAGCGCCGCCGCGATATAGCCGGTCTCGCCGCTTTCCAGCGCATCGTTGAGCGTATCGATCACGTCCTCCGGCGTGCGGAGATACCTGGCCGCGTCGAACGGCTTGGATTCGATCTTGCCCATTGCCCTAGTCCTTTTCCTTTTCCTTGCCCTGTTCCTCTCGAAGGACGGGCAGACCTACGCTTCAAACCTGCTTGGCCAGTTCCTTTGCCACCTTCACCGCCTGCTTCTGGCCGCTCTTGTCGCTGCCGCAGAGTAGAAGGATGATCACTTGCCCCCGCATCGTGTAGTAGAGGCGGTAGCCGGGCCCGTGATCGATCCGCATCTCGCTCACGCCATCGCCGACGGACTTCCAGTCCCCGCGATTGCCGCCTTCGAGACGCAAGATGCGCTGAGCGATCTTCAACTGTGCCTTCGCATCGCGAAGCCCGTCGAGCCAGCGATCAAACTCGGAGGTCGTCTCGACGCAGAACATTGTCGTTTATATACGACAATGGTTTGGGGCAGTCAATGCCAAACCGACCAACAACATCGCGTTTAATGCGATTACCGAGAATTTCCTCGCGACAGTGCTGGGTGGGCGCGCGGAGCCGATGGGCGGCGAGGTCGAGGCGAGCAGCGCGCAGATCCTGGCTGGGGCGGAGTTGTTGTAGCTTAGCTCAGGTTGTTCCGCGCAGTATCCACCGAACCGTCAGTCGGCCTAGCGCCAGCCTCGTGCTATTAGTTGCGCCCTAGGTGTCGAGACTCTCTTCCCACTCGGCACCCGATATCCACGCTAGCGCTGACAACCTCCCATTGAGAAGGCCCCACTCAAAGTCGTTCCAGCCGAGGTTCTTCTTACCGTACTTGCGTTCCATCCGCCGCGCCGCCTTCTTGGCGGTTTCTAGTATCTTTTCCTGTCCTTCGGTTAGCTGCTCCTCACCGGTTTCCAGTCGGTAAATCCAGTTCTGGTGCCGGTTCCACCAGACCTTGTCCCAGAACTCCTTGTGGGCTTGATGGATTGCTTCGTCGCCCCTGCGAAGGATCATAGGCCATTCGCCCTCTCCGCCGTCTCCTTCCTCGTGCGGTATCCATTCGACTAGGTTACCTTCGGCGTCGAGACCCGTCCGGTGGCCATTCGGTCCAAGTCGCACATCACCATCGTTCTTGGAATCGCTCTTCTGAGTGCGCCGCTGTGGACCTGCGAGTGACTGCTCGAAGGCTCGGAATTCATCGGGCGTGATGTTGTGCTGCTTCTGCATAACCAGAACCTCGGTCATGCGCGCGGCCCGCTCTAGCGGGTTCACCCGTGACTTACGGCGAGAGAGCTTCAAAGCTTGAACTTGGCGGTGAAGATCGCGGGCTAGCTGCGCCTTGAGGTCATCCACCGATGAGAAGCTGCCAATCAATGCCGACTGCATCGTCTGCCTTTTGAAGCTGCTGAGCTTGGTGAACTGTTCAAGGTTGATTGCACTCGGTGAAATCGGACGGTCTGAAAAGTAGACCATCACGGGCTTTCCAGCCGCCGCGGCGCGGTCAATCTCTTCTACAGAACCCGAGGGTGCCTTGCCTGTGTCGGTGCCTAGCCGCGCCCAGAACATGCCCAGCAGAATGTCGCAGTCGTCAGCGAACTGGCTGTTGATGATCGCTTGCGGACGATCTCCCATCGCTGGCCGAGAGTGTGTCTCCCATGCGATCGGCAGGAGAACCACTTGCTCGCTTGCGGAGTGTTGTGCGCTCCAAGAATTGATGGCCTCGGCAGCAGCAGCCCGCTCTTCCGCCAGGTCAGCAGGGGACGCGATCAGGACGCGTAGAACGTCAGCTTTGAATGTCATGAAAGCACCGCTGCCACAGCAAGGATCAAGAACGCCAGCGCGACGATGATTCGATGCCAGTCGTAATTGTGCTTGTGGACTACAAGCGTGTGCCTCTCTTGAGTCACCTTCGGAATACTGGGATCATCGACGGGCTCAAGCCGTCGCGGCTTGGCCAAGGGCAGCTTTCGGTCGTCAGGGGACTCGGGTTTCTTCATGGCGCAATCCCAGCCTAAAAATCACGTCGCTGTCTTTCTGGCGAAGTAGTTTTTGGCGGGTAGGATGGCCCTCAACCCACGCAGACCCTTTCACGGATTTTGTAGGTGGTCAAGGTGTCGCGGGTCCGGTTGCCCAAGCTCCATTGCGGTCCTGTCCGTAAACGCACGGCAAGCTGCTACTAGTTGAAGTACTCCACCACTGGTTCGGATGCAGAGCCTACCCCACCCGCTCCAGCTTCCGCACCTGCTCGATCTCGGCGGCGCGCTTCTCCTGGACGATCGCCAGGTCATAGGCCTGCTGCATGTTCAGCCACATCTGGGGCGAGGTTCCGAGCAGGCGCGACAGCTTCAGCGCGACGACCGGCGTCACCGCCGACCGGCCGCTGAGGATGTTGTGCAGCGCCTCCCGGCTCATGCCGAGGCGCAGCGCGAACGCCTTCTTGCTCAGGCGGCTGCCGGGGATCACGTCCTCGTCAAGCACCTCGCCGGGGTGAACGGGCCGAAGCCCCTTGAGCAGATCGCTCATATTACCAGGCCCTCCTTGGCCAAATTCAGTTACCCCAAAATCAATTATCGTAGCCTCAGTGATAATCTTCGAGGTCGACATCGACCGCGTCGACCTCCTCCCATCCATATGTGAGGCGATAATTCGCCGTCACCTTAACCGCGTGGCGTTTCGGCTTGCCCTGAAGCCCATGGTAGTCCCAACCGGGGAGGTCCATGTCATCAGGCTTCACCGAGGCGTCCAGTACTCCGACTTGCCGTGTTAGCCTGGCAAGCGTCGCTTCACCTTGCACCGGCAATTTCGAGGCATCGCCCTTCGTGGTAAACCGTTTGAGCGCCTTGCTGCGGATGCTCTTGATCATGAGGCATGTGATAAGTGATACTTCACATAATGTCAAGTGATACTTCACATATGGCTATCTTTGTTTGTGAGACCGACCCCGCCATCAAAAACCATTTTCCTACACGCCCCCATCCCGCCTACCCTCGCCCGATGGCCCAGTCTCCACTCACCGCGCGACTACAGGTCCGGAGCTTGCCGGATGCGAGCCCGCGCCATTTTTATTTTTATTTGAAAAGTGTCACCCGGCATTTTGGCCCGCAAACCCGCGGAAACGCTTGGGTTTCGGTGGCGCGGGTGGGTGACACAGTGTCACCCTGGTCGCCCTGTTGGCGGGCCTGGAGCATGATTGCATGAGCGCGGCGAAAACAATCTTCATCACCGGCGGCGGGTCGGGGATCGGGCGGGCGATTGCGGTGCGCTTCGCCGGCGAGGGGTGGTTTGTCGGGCTGGGCGATGTCAACGCGGGCGGCATGGCTGAGACCGCGGCGTTGCTGCCGGCGGGGCTTTCCTGTTGCCACCGGTTCGATGTCTGCGACCGGCAGGCGTGGGACGAGGCGCTGCGGGTGGTCGCCGGGGCCTCTGGAGGCCGGATCGACGTGGTCGCCAACAACGCCGGCATTTCGCTCGGCGGGCCGCTCGAGGAGTACGAGCAGGACGAGATCGACCGCATTCTCGACGTCAACCTCAAGGGCGTGATCTACGGCGCGCAGGCGAGCTATCCCTGGCTGAAGGCGAGCGCGCCCGGATCGTGCCTGCTCAACACCGCGAGCGCGGCGGCGCTGCACGGCATGGCAAACCAGTCGCTCTATGGCGCGTGCAAGGCCGGGGTCCGCTCGCTGACGGAGTCTCTCGATGCCGAATGGTCGCCGGACGGCGTGCGGGTGCGCAGCCTGATGCCGAGCTTCATCGACACGCCGCTGCTCAGGAACACCCCCAACCGCAAGCGCAACATGCTGATCCGCGAGGGGGTGGTCGCCGCGGGATTGGAGTTCACACCAGTCGAGCTCGTGGCCGAGGCCGCCTGGAGCGCGGCCACCCTTCGACAGGCTCAGGGCGAGCGGTTGCACTGGCTGGTCGGCAAGACCGCGCGGCGGATGCGGTTCATGGCCAGGTGGGCGCCCGGATACTTGCGCAAGCGCGCTCGCCTGTTGGCCGAGGCCCACGACAGCGTCGGGCGCGAATAGGCAAATGGTCGTGGGTCGAAATCAGGCGCGGTTGGCGACCAGGCGCAGGTTGCGGCCCGGTTTCGGCAGCAAGGCGGGCCGCGTCGGCCAGCGTTCGAGCAGGCCCGCGACGCGGTTTGCCGGGATCGCCCGCGAGAACAGGAACCCCTGGCCGAAGTCGCATCCCATCTCGATCAGGCGGCGCTTCTGCGCGACGGTCTCGATGCCCTCGGCAACGACCTTGATGCCCAGGCTCCGGCCAAGGTTGATCACCGCGTTGACGATCGCGTCGTCGCCCGCCTCGATCGCCATGTCGCGCACGAAGCCCTTGTCGATCTTGATGATATCGACCGGGAACTCCTTGAGGTGGCGCAGCGAGGCGTAGCCGGTGCCGAAATCGTCGAGCGCGATCTTGACCCCGCGCTTGTTGAGCAGCGCCAACGCGCGATGGACGTATTCGGCGCCGCGGCCGAGGAACACGGTCTCGGTCACTTCGAGCTGGAAGCAGCGCGTGGGAATCTGCGCGGCGGACAATCGTTCGAGCACGCGCTCGGCGAAGTTGTCGCGGCGGAATTCCGCCGCCGCGGCGTTGACCGCGACGTTGTGGAACTCGATCCCGCGGTCGAGCCAGCCGCGCATGTCGGCGATCACCCGCTCGATCATCCGGTCGCTGATCGCGGCGGCGACCTCGAGATCCTCGAACGCCGCCTCGATCGAGCCCGGCAAGCCGATCCGGCCGCTCGCGGTGCGCCAGCGCAGCAGTGCCTCGAAGCCGACGATCGCGCGCGTGCCGAGGTCGACCTTGGGCTGGTAATAAGGCACGACACGGTCGTCGCGGATGGCGTTGCGCCCCAGCTGGACCATCGAGATGCGCCGCTGGACGTCGTCGCGCATCTGCGGTTCGAACAGGCTGACCATGCCGCGTCCGCCCGCCTTGGCCGCATAGAGCGCGACGTCGGCGTTCTTGAGCAGCACCTCGGAATTGCGGCCGTGCATCGGGAATACGCTGGCGCCCATGCTGACCCGGCAATCGAGCAGGCGGCCTTCGTGGACGAAGGGCTCGCGCAGCCGCTCCTGGATAGCGCGCGAGAGCTGGATCACGCTCTGCTCGGTATGGATGTCGGGCATGACGATGGCAAACTCGTCGCCACCGAACCGCGCCACGGTATCCTCCGCACGGACTACGCCGCGCAAACGCTCGGCGAACATCTGCAGCATCTTGTCGCCGGCATCGTGACCGAGCGAGTCGTTGATCTGCTTGAAGTCGTCGAGGTCGAGCAGGAGTAGCCCGACCGCCCCGCCGCTGCTGACCGCTTCGCGGATCGCCAGGTCGAGGTTCTCCTGGAACATCCCCCGGTTCGGCAACAGGGTCAGCGCATCGTGCCTGGCGGTCCAGCGGACCCGTTCCTCGGCGGTTTTTTCCTCGGTGACGTCGCGCACGGTGGTGATGATGCGGCGCATGCTATTGTCGGCCCGGTGGGTCCGCCAGGTGTTGAGCGTCACCCACCGCTCGGCCCCGTCGCTGGCGCGAACGATGCGGAAGGTGGCTTCGATGCGGGCCACGTCGCTGCTATGGGCCTCGCGCAGGGTGCGGCGGAATTCTTCCCGGTCGGATGGTTTGATGCAGGCCACGAACGCCGGCATGCCCGGCTCGACATCCGCGGAGACGCCGAGAATTTCCTGCAAGCGCCCCGACCAGTCGCGCCGGTCAAGCGTGAGGTCGTAGTCCCACACCCCGAGCCCGGCGGCTTCGGCCGCGAGGCGGAAGCGCTCTTCGCTTTCGCGCAAGGCCTCGTCGGCATTCTTGCGTTCGGTAATGTCGAGGTGGGCGCCGATGCTGCGGGTCGCCAGGCCGGCCGCGTCGCGCTCCATCTTGGTGTGGCTCGAGATCCATCGCACCTCGCCGTTATCCGGCCGGATGATGCGGAATTCGCACTGAAAGGCCTCGTCCTGCTCCCCGCTCCGGATCATGTCCCGATCCAGCCGATCGCGGTCGTCAGGGTGAATCATCCGCATCCACTGCTCTTGGGCGATCTCTCGCGTCCCTGGCGGCAGGCCGCTCTGCTCGACGAAGCGCTCTGAAAGCTGCGCGATGCCGTCGCTTCCGACCTCGAAATCGGCGAGCCCGGTCGCTTCCTGTACCAGCCGCAGTCGCCCCTCGCTCGCCCGCAGGTCCTCTTCGGCCAGCTTGCGCTCGGTGATGTCGAGATGCGCGCCGATGCTCCTGATCGCCGCGCCAGTCTCGTCGCGCTCCATCTTGGTGCGGCTGGAGATCCAGCGGATCTCGCCGGTATCGGCGCGGACGATGCGGAACTCGCAATCGAACGACTCCTCTTGGCCGAGGCTATGCGCGATCGCGTCGTTGAGCCGGCCACGGTCGTCGGGATGAACCAATTGCAGCCATTTCTCGAGCGGCAATTCGGTGGTTCCCGGGGGTAGCCCGGTCTGCGCAACGAACTGCTCGGAGAATCGCGCGACGCCGTCGGGCCCGGCCTCGAAGTCGGCGAGCCCGGTCGCCTCTTGCACCAGCCGCAGCCGGCTCTCGCTGGCCTGCAGTTCCTCCTCGGCCAGCTTGCGCTCGGTGATGTCGAGGTGCGCGCCGATGCAGGCAAAGATTTTCCCGTCGGCATCGGTCTTGAGCCGGGTCCGGCTGTGGATCCAACGGATTTCGCCGTTGTCCGGGCGGATGATGCGAAATTCGAACTGCGCGGTACCGTCCAGCTCGACATTGGCCATGCGGTTCTGGGCGAAGACCTTGCGGTCGTCGGGATGGACGATCTGCGTCCACTCCTCCAGCGTGAGAGAGCGCGTGCCGGCTGGAAGTCCGACCTGTTTGATGAAGGCATCGGAGATCTGCGTGATGAGGCCCGGCGTGCCCTCGAAATCGGCCAGCCCGGTAGATTCCTGCACCAGCCGCAGGCGCTCCTCGCTCCGCCGCAGCGCTTCGTGCGCCAGCTGCCGCTCTTCGACGTCGCGCGTGATGGACAAGTGCATCTTGGAACCGTCGGGCATCAGGAACGGGACCGCATGGGCTTCGACATGGCGGCGGCGGCCCTTCATGCCGATCACCTCGTAATTCCAGACCACGCTTTCACCCGCAATCACGCGCCTGTGCACAGCGATGGTTTCGTCCAGGTATTCCGGGGGAATGGCCATGTACCCGGGAGTGGACAGGGCCTCGAGGTCGGGCGCCTGCAGCAATTCCAGGCCGCGCGGGTTGATATCGATCAGCTGGCCGGTCTCGTCGAACATCTTCACGCAGTCGGGCATGGCGTTGAGGATCGCCTTGAGCCGCGTCTCGCTGGCGCGCAGCGCGCTTTGGGCCTCGACCTGGGCGGAGACATCCTCGAACGTGCCGACCCACAGGCCGCCGGCGGTCTTGCAGGGCCGCGAGGTATAGGTCCGGCCGCCGCGGACCAGCGTAGTCACGGAGCCGTCCCGCAGGTTGGCCCACAGCTTCTCTTCGATCTCCCCGGCCGTCAGCTCGGGCGCATAATGGCCCGCCTCGATGCCCAGCTCGATCATTTCGCGGATGGTTATGCCGGGATGAATTTTGTCGCGCGGCAATTGCACGACTTCTGCATAACGCTCGTTGCACAGGGCAATGCGGCCGTCCTGGTCGAACACGCTCAAGCCCTGGTGCATGCCCCCCACCGCGTCGCGGTACAGCGCGAGCTCTGCCTTGAGCGCCGCCAGTTCGGCCGCGGAATCGACCTTCTTTGAATTGTTTACTCGTTCCCGCGGCACAAGAGCGTGCATGGCAGAGTTCAGTTACGCTATGTGAAGGTCGCACTAGGGGGATTAGCGTAGTCCGGCGGCGACAATGGTCGCATGAAGTCGCGCGGCAACAGCTGTCGGCTTCCCGCCGGCGGGCGCTCGCGACGAGCCATTAGCAGCGGAACAACCCCCTGCCTCATCCGTATGGCAGTGCAAGCCGTGGCGATGGACCGCCCGGCAGCGACCAGCCAGGAAAAGAGACGCCGCATGGCACCCGACGAAGCGGACGCCCTGCCAATGCCGCTGGTCCTCCTGGTCGAGGACGAGGACCTGATCCGCGAGCTGCTGGTCGAGGCACTCGAGCTAGCGGGCTTCTCGACCATCGTTGCAAGCGAGGCCCGGGCGGCGGTCAGGTTGCTGGAGGAGAACGGCGACGAGATCCGCGCCCTGGTCACCGACGTCAACCTCGACCAGGGCATGGACGGCTGGGACCTGGCGCGGGCCGCGCGCGAGCGGTCGGGCGATCTGCCGGTGGTCTACATCAGCGGCGCCAGCGGTCATGAATGGGCCTCACTGGGTGTGCCCAACAGCCTGATGATCGCCAAGCCCTTCGCGCCGGCTCAGGTCGTCGTGGCGATCTCTTCGCTGCTGGTGGCGGCGGACACCATGCCCTGACCATCGGGCCGCACCGCCTGGCGGTCCGAGACTATCGAGACGATCGTGCCGGGTTTTCCCGCGGTCAGAACCACCGTCGCGGACAGCTGGGCGGCGAGCGCATTGACGATGCCGGTGCCAAGTCCAGGCTTGGCGGTGGCATGATCGCCCGGCAGTCCGATCCCGTTGTCGGCGACGATCAGCGACCATCTCGCGCCGGTGGTGTGGAAGCCGACCGTGATGCTACCCTTCGCGCCGTCGCCGGGAAAGGCGTGCTTGAGCGCGTTGATCACCAGTTCGGTGACGATCAGCCCCAGGCTTACCGAACGGTCGGCGGTAGTGACGCTGTCGTCGGCCTCGACGGTCAGGGTCACCAGCTCGGGGTCCAGGATCATCGAGGCGCCGATGCTGGCGCAAAGCTCGGTAAAGTAGGGGCGCAGCGCGACCTGGCTCGAAGTGTTCGCGGCGAGCTGGCGTTGCAGCGTCGCCACCGCCATGACCCGGTGATGGGCGTCGCGCAGATGGCCGCGCGTCTCTTCCGACTGCACGCGGCGAACGCGCTGCATCAGCACGCTGGCGATGATCTGCAGGCTGTTGGCCACCCGGTGGTTCAATTCCTGCAGCAGGACGTCGTTCTCCCGCTCCAGGGTGTCCTTGTCGCGTGCCGCCTGCCGCACCTCGGTCACGTCGGTCACGGCCACGACCAGCCGCAAGGCGTCGTCGGGATGGTGGTCGAGCACATGGGCGTTGAGGACCAGGCAGCGCACCGGGTCGCCGGCCCGTTTCAGGTCCATCTCGTAAGCGTCGATCGCCGCGCTTCCCGAGGCGGTCGCGCTCAGCAGCGAGCGCAGCTGCGGGATGTCCCACTCGCCATCGCCCAGCGCGAACAGCTCGGCGCCGACCACGCTGTCGGGGTTCACCGAAAAGGCGCGGCAGAACGAGCCGCTGGCGGCCTGCACGACGAGGTCTTCGTTGAGCAGGATCAGCGGGGTGCTGGACGACATGACCAGCGCCATGCCCAGGCTGCTCGATGACTCTGGTTTCAACTGCGTAAATAATTCCACGGCCGAAGCCTGCGGGGACCGGAGACTCGCGGTGCGAAAGCCATACCCGGCAGATTGCTCGCTCACGACAGAGCCGGCGAGCACGGTGATTGTGAGAGACTAGCACGGATTGGCCGGCAATCCCCCACTCCAAATGGTGTAATGGTTAAGCACGCGAAAGGTTTCCAAGCGCCTCCGCCGCGGCTGAGGAATTTCCCTCAGGTGCCCGCAGCTGGCCCGGGCGCGGCAACGATCGGTTCGTAACCGCAATCGAAGCCGTTCCCGGCAGCGATCGGCGAGGCTATGCTCGCACAAACGCTCGAGGGGAGAGGCCGATGAGCTTTCGCACACGAATGCGCCATCCTGCGGTGGCGGCGGTCGCGCTGCCGGTCGCATTGGCGGTCGCATTGGGCGCACCGGCGCTGGCGCATCATTCGTTCGCGATGTTCGACAACACGCGCTCGGTGACGCTGCACGGCAAGGTCACCCGCTATCAGTGGACCAACCCGCACGCCTATCTCGAGCTCGACGCCGAGCAGGCGGGCGGCGGCACCCGCCACTACACGCTGGAAATGACCAGCATCAACATGATGAGCCGCGGCGGCTGGACCAGCCGCACAATCAAGGCCGGCGACCTGGTCACCGCGATCGCGGCACCCTTGCGCGACGGGCGGCCCGGCGGGCTGGTGCTGGAAGTGACGCTGCCCAGCGGGCGGGTGATGCTGCCCGGCGTGCCCAACGCGCAGAACTACCGGCGCACGCCGTGAGGCGCGCGCTGACAATCCTCCCGGTGCTTGTCTCGGGGAGGGGGACCGCCCGCAGGGTGGTGGAGGGGTTGGCCGCCGCCTGCCTGGCGCTCGCCGCGCCGGCCCTCGCCGAACCCGACCTGACCGGCACCTGGGAGCGTTATCCACGGCTCGGCGAGGCCGACCCGCTCAACGCGCGCTCGGTCATCCCCAACGCGCCGCTCAAGCAGCCGTGGCTCGCCCAGTGGCAGGCATACGAAGCGACGCTGGCGGCGCGCACGGCGGAAGGCCAGCCGCCCGGCGACAACTACGTCAAGTGCCTGCCCGACGGCATGCCGGCGATGATGCAGGGCATGTTCCCGATGGAAATCTTCCAGCGGCCCGAGCAGATCAACATCACCCAGGAGGCCTTCAACCAGACCCGCCGCATCTACATGGGCGAGACCCTGCCGCGCTGGGACGAGGTCGATCCGATGTTCTACGGCCACTCGGTCGGGCGCTGGGAAGGCGATGTGCTGGTGATCGAGACCACCGGCATCAAATCGAACGTGATGTACCGCTGGACGCCGCATTCGGAAGGCATGAAAATCACCGAGCGGCTCCATCTGCTGGC
>Ga0307505_10000673_pt1 | contig 35108 bp, 29 predicted proteins | sample 23_S_MG_FD_202183 | JGI IMG/M metagenome (GOLD analysis project Ga0307505, IMG submission 202183) | Soil microbial communities from Populus trichocarpa stands in riparian zone in the Pacific Northwest, United States - 23_S | ecosystem: Environmental > Terrestrial > Soil > Riparian zone > Trees...
TCCCCTAACCCCTCCCCTGAAGGGGAGGGGGATTTGGCGCCGAGCGCCTCGGCAACGGTCGCATCCGCCAGGTCGACATAGGCCAGCCCCTCGGCCAGCTTGAGCGCGGTCTCGAAGCTGTCGGCGAGGCGCGTCTCGATCCCCTCGCGCACCGCGAGGCGATCGACCACCACCTCGATGTCGTGCTTGTACTTCTTGTCGAGCGCCGGGGCGTTCTCGATCTCGACCATCTCGCCGTCGATGCGCACGCGGGTGAAGCCGGCCTTCTGCCACTCGAGCAGCTCCTTGCGGTACTCGCCCTTGCGCCCGCGCACGACCGGCGCGAGCAGGTAGAGCCGCGTCCCGTCGGGCAGCGCCATGACCCGGTCGACCATGTTGGAGACCGTCTGCGCCTCGATCGGCAGCCCGGTGGCGGGTGAGTACGGCACGCCCACGCGCGCCCACAGCAGACGCATGTAGTCGTAGATCTCGGTGACGGTGGCGACGGTCGATCGCGGGTTGCGGCTGGTGGTCTTCTGCTCGATCGAGATCGCCGGGCTCAGCCCGTCGATGTGCTCGACGTCGGGCTTCTGCATCATCTCGAGGAACTGGCGCGCGTAGGCGCTAAGGGATTCCACGTAGCGCCGCTGCCCCTCGGCATAGATCGTGTCGAACGCGAGGCTCGACTTGCCGCTCCCCGACAAGCCGGTGATCACGATCAGCTTCTCGCGCGGAAGCTCGATGTCGAACCCCTTGAGGTTATGCTCGCGCGCGCCGCGAACGCTGATGTGTGTCAGCATACGGAACACCTAGGCCGAAGGATGTGGGTGAGACTCATCGAGAATGGATGTTCCGCAAATGTTCGCCCGGGTCAAGAGGCGCGGGGCAAGCGCGCCGCCGCCGACGCCATGTCGGGTGCCGGGCGCCGGATTGCAACGCGCGGTTCGCATACACCGGAGGATGAAACGCCACCCTTACGGGATTGAAAGGCGGAAACTATTCATCCAGTAATGCCGCTCTGCCTGCGGGTCAATCAGGGGTGCGGCGATGAACAGACGGGGCCTGGCGGTCAGGACGGGATTGGCCTCGCTGCTGTCGCTATTCGCGCTCGCCGGACCCGGCGCGGCGCAGGACGCCCGCGAATGGCGCCTTTACGTCGAGAACGACAAGTTCGATTTTCTGGGCGACAATTCGGACCGCTATTATACCAACGGCCTGCGGCTCGAGATTCCCGGCGGCCCGCAGACGCTGGAGTCCGCTTTCCTGCCCGGCGTGACGCATGACGACTGGTGCCGCCTGCTGTGCGGCGATGCCGCCGAGGAGGACGTGGTCGCCGGCTTTTCCGTCGGCCAGAACATGTACACCCCAGCGATCATCACCATCGCGCGCCCGCAGCCCTACGACCGGCCGTGGGCGGGGCTGGCCTATGTCTCGCGGTTCGCCGCCGCCCGTTCGACGGACCGCGCGCTCGGGTTGCAGGTGCAGCGGCAGGACCGGCTCGAGGCGACGCTGGGCGTGGTCGGCCCCGCGTCGCTGGCGGGACCCACGCAGATCGAATGGCATCGCCTGTTCGGCTGGGATCACCCGGCCGGCTGGGACAACCAGCTTCGCAACGAGCCGGTGCTGCAGCTCCAATATGCGACCGCGCGCCGCTGGCCTCCGGACGACGGCGGCCACTTCGACGTCATTCCGCGCGTCAGGGCCAACGCCGGCAACGCGCTCGTCTCGCTCGAAGCGGAAGCGACGGTACGGATCGGCTGGAACCTCGCGGGCTTCGGGCCGACCACCAGCCCCATGGCGCCGCCGCCGCCGCCGCTGCTGCGCGGCGAAGGGCTGGCCGGTTCCGGCGGCGGCCGCTGGCTGCGCAGCGCCAACCTGTTCGCCCGCGCCGGGGTCAAGGCCGTGGCGCACAGCATCTTCCTCGACGGCAACACGTTCGCCAGCAACGACATCCGAATCGAGCGCACGCCGATCGTGTCCGAATGGGCGGCGGGGGTGGAGGCCAACCTCGTCGGCCCGCTGTGGCTCTCCTACCAGTACGTCGAGCGCAGCAGCGAATTCACCAGCCCGCTCGGCGGCAAGGCGCCCGGGCACAGGTTCGGCTCGATGACCTTCGCCTATCGCAAGGCGCTGTGAGGCGGCGGCGCGCTCACGGCTTGCCGGCCGCCGCCTTGATCGTTTCGCGGATCACCTCGCGACAGCAGTGGCAGAAGTCGACGTCGGTGTGGTGCATGCGGCAATCGAACGCCGGGCGGAAGAACCGGGTCGCGTCGTAGCGGGCTCCCTGGAAGGTGCCGACCCCGTCGGCGAAGCGCTGCCGCCCGGCGAACAGGTCGAGGCCGGCCCCCTCGGTGCCGAGCGTGGGTTGCGAGGCGGAGGGCTGGAACCACGGCTTGCCGGTCCGGTCGGGCCAAAACCTGGCCCAGGGCGCCCTGGCCGGGTCCGCATGGCGCGAGACGTTGGGTTCGAGCTTCGGCGGTTCACCGCCGACTCCCTTGGCCGCGAAGTATTCGTCGGCAAGGCCGAAGGCGTGGCCCAGCTCGTGCAACGCCACGTCCTTCCAGTCCTCGTGCGCGCCGCCGGTGATCGTGGTCCAGGTCGGCGTGCCGTTGCCGGCGCCGCCCGCGCCGCCGCGCGCGGTCGAGTTGACGACCACCAGGATCATGTGCCCCCCGGCCCGCTTGCCGCGCCAGCGCATGGTCTTGAGGAAGTCCATCACCGACTTGGCGCTGCCGAATATCCGCCGGTCCTGCTCGGCCTCCGGCTTGTTCCTGTTCTTCTCCTGGACGAGCCGGATCGCTTCGCGCGTGCCGAACAGGCCCTTGGGGCCGGCCGGCGCGTAGAGCAGCTCGAACCCGATCAGCGGCTTGATGTCGGCATCGCTGAACGGCGGAGTCTTGAGCACGTATTCGATGAACTCGCGGCACGCGGCGTGGAAATCGTCCCAGTTGTCGTAGAGTTCGGCCACCAGCGTCAGCACCCAGCCGGTGCCGCCGGCGACCAGGCGCACCGACTTGCGGCTCTCGGGCCGGTCGTCGAGCACCTCCTCGCGGTCGAAGATGCGCTCCCCCGCGGCGTTGCGGACCTTGAGGGTGTGGAACTTCTTGCCCAGCTTGACGCCGAGCGGCGGCTGCACCGCCTCCGCCGCCATCGTCCCGCCGCCGGCGGCATGCTCGCGAAGCTCGGGGTTGGGAAAACGAACCCGCACCGGCGGCGTGATCGCATGCCCGTGCTTGTCGAGCGGGACCAGGTCGAGCTCCACGCGCGGCACCGCCTCGTTCGCCGCCAGGCAGCGGAACCGCTCCTCGACGAGCGCCCTGGGCACCAGCGCCTCGAGCTCGTGAAGCCAGATCGTGACCATGCTCATGGACTGTCCCCCCGCGGCGCCGACCGGCGCACCGTGGCTCCGGAAGGCATGGTGCGCACGACTTGCCGCTTTCGCCCGCGACAAGAGCGCCGTTTCGTCAGCCGAGCCGCCCGTTACTTGGCCGCCGCCGACTATACACCGATGCACGGGCATCCGCCATAAATTCGTTCCGACGATAGTTGGCCATTTCGGCGTTCGCACTTGGGCGCAGAGATCTGATAGGGCTTCTCGATACCTTCGCGGCGGACGGTGAGGCCCGGCGGTTGCCGGGCCTTTTCGTTGGGGGAGATAAGTGGCCGAAATCAACGGCAACGAAACCGGCGAAAACCTCTCCGAGACCGAGGGCACCGACGTCATCGACGGCGACGGCGTGACCGACTTCGGCCTGCTCGTCGCCGTCACCGGCGGACACTCCATCGTCGCCACCGACTTCGTGCTGTAGCGGAGACGCCGGATCGGCGGCCGATCCGCCCGAGCGAGAGCGAAGGGCTTGGGCGAATGGGCATTCGCTGCTAATCTGGTCGCGGGGAGTGCGTTCCCGTTCCCGGGCCGTATGACGGCGGCGGCGCGGCGCTCCTCCGCCGTCCAGCGCGGTCGGCGATGCGTGGGTTGCGCAGTCTGGGGGAGGATTTGGCATGCCGGCGGTACCGCTCACCGAAGAACAGATCGAAGACGGCCTGCTTTCGCCGTTCCAGCTCGGTCCGCTCCAGTTCACCTTCTCGATACCCGGCGCGGGCAGCACCTGGGAAACGACCGCCGGAAACTACGAAGGCTCGAACCAGCAGCCTTTCACCAACTATTCGGTGCTGAGCGCAGGACAGGCCGACAACTTCCGCGACGCCATCGCCGCGTGGGACGCGCTGATCCTGCCCAACTTCACCGAAGTCGCCGACGACGCGGTCACGCACGGCGAGGTGCGCGTGGCCTTCACCAGCGACCAGATGGGCGGCAGCACCGCGGGCTATGCCTTCCAGGGCAGCAACCAGACGCCGACTTCGCTGGTCGGCGACGTCTGGCTAAATTCGAACGATACCGGGGACAGCTACGACGTCGGGACAAACGACTTCTCGACCCTGCTGCACGAGATCGGCCACGTGCTCGGCCTCAAGCATCCGTTCGAGCCGACGGTGATTCCCGATCCGTACGAAACCACGCGCTACACGCTGATGTCCTATACCGAGGCGGGCCGCGTGGTCACGTTCGGGGGCGGCGGTCTGTCGATCACCTCGCAGAGCGTGGCTGTCGCCACCGCGACGCCGATGGTGCTCGATATCGCCGCGGTTCAGGCGATCTACGGGGCCGACCCCACGACCAATGCGGGCGACACCGTCTACAGCTTCAACGAGACCGACGCCTTCCTGCAGGCGATCTACGACGCCGGCGGCACCGACACGCTAGACCTGTCGGCGATCTCGCGGCCGAACATCATCGATCTCGAGCCGGGCGCCTATTCGAGCGTGGCCCAGTTCAGCATCGAGGCGCAGGGCGATTTCTGGAAGCCGTCCTACAACGCCGGCCTGCACGGCTTCATCGATACCGCGCTGGCCCAGCCGGGCACCTACACCTGGACCGACAACGTCGGCATCGCCTTCTCCACCACGATCGAGAACGTGATCGGCGGCACCGGCAACGACACGATCCTAGGCAATGGCGCCGACAACCTGTTCAGCATGCACCTCGGCGGGGTCGACACGCTGTCGGGGCTCGGCGGCAACGACGGGTTCTACTTCGGCGCGGCGATGACCGCGACCGACGGGGCCGACGGCGGCGACGGGTTCGACCAGGTGGGACTGCAGGGCGATTACTCGGGCGGGTTGACGTTCGGGATCGGCGGCTTGCTCGGCATCGAGCTTCTGGCACTTCTGCCCGGCAACGACACGCGGTTCGGCGATACCGCCGGCAATACCTACAGCTACAACCTCACCACCGTCGACGAGAACGTCGCCGCGGGACAGAACTTCATTGTCAGCTTCAACACGCTGCGCGCCGGCGAGCACGTCACCTTCGACGGCTCGGCCGAGACCGACGGGACATTCCTGACCTACGGCGGGCTGGGCAACGACGTGCTGACCGGCGGCGCGGGCGACGACGGCTTCTTCTTCGGCACGGGCCGCTTCGGGCTCGGCGACGGACTGACGGGCGGCGGCGGCACCATGGACCAGCTCGGCCTGCAGGGCGATTATGCCGGCGGCAACGCGGTTTCGTTCGGCGCAGGTCAGCTTTCAGGCGTCGAGATGATCGTGTGCCTCACGGCCGCGGACGCGCGCTTCAACGGCAGCCCGGGCGCGCTCTACAGCTACGACCTGACGATGCACGACGGCAACGCCGCCAACGGCGACCTGCTGATGGTGAGCGCCAACACGCTGATCGCCGGCGAGCGCCTGACCTTCGACGCCTCGGCCGAAAGCGGCACCGGCCGCTACACGGTGTGGTCGGGGGCGGGCGAAGATGCCCTGATCGGCGGGAACGGCGACGACACGCTTTACGGCGGCGACGGCGCCGACAACCTGACCGGCGGCGGCGGCAACGACACGTTCGGCTATTCCAGCGTGTCGAACTCGACCGCGGGCGATCCCGACGAGATCAACGACTTCACGCTCGGCGACAAGATCGATCTCGCCGCGATCCCCGGCACTTTCGCGTTCATCGGTTCGGCCGCGTTCAGCAACACCGCCGGCGAGTTGCGGGCAGCGCTGATCAGCGGCGCAAACTGGCTGGTCGAAGCCGACATCGACGGCAACGGCGTGGCCGACTTCGGCCTGCTCGTCACCGTCACCGGCGGACACACCATCGTCGCCACCGACTTCGTGCTGTAGCGGAGACGCCGGGTCGCCGGCGTTACGCGGCTACGCCGGCAAGCCCGAACTCGACGAGGAGGTCCTCGCGGCACTCGGCGAAATAGGCGCTCATCCGGTCCATGCCGGCATCCGTCAGGCGGACGTAATGCCGCCGCGCGTCTTTGGGGTCGGCAAGGCGTTCGACGAGTCCTTCGGCTTGAAGGTGCTGCACCCAGCGCAGCGCGGTGGAGGCCGGTGCGTCGGCGGCGAGGCACGCGTTCGAGACCGAGACCGACTGGCCGCGGCAGGCCGCGACGTAGAGGTCGAGGAGAATGTCCCACGCCGGCTCGCCGAACAGCCGCGCCGAGAGATGCCGCGCCCGGCGCCGGCGGTCGCGATAGACTTCCGCGGCGAACAGTCCGAGCAGGGCGCGATCGGCGTGGAGATCGTCGGGCGCCGCCTCGCGGTGCTCCCCGGACGGACCGCGGCGCGAGATCTCGCCGGCAAGCTTGAGCATCTGGGTGCCGAACAGGGCGAGACGCCCGGCGAGCGAGGAACGATCTGCGGAGAGGTCTTGCGCGATGCGCGACATGAGGGGAGCGTTCACGACAGCCTCCAGCTACGGTAGTGGCCGATCTGCTGGATCCGCCTGTTATGGAAGGCCACCCCGCACACCAGCGCGAACAGCTGGATGTACGGCGGCAGCTGAGTCATCGCCCAGTATGCCCGATTGATCCCGCCCGGCTCGATCAGGGCCACGAGATGGCCCGAGAAGGTCATCAGCTGGGCGGCGGCCGCCCAGACCGGCCAGACCCGATTGGCGCGCAGCGCCAGCCAGGTGATCGCCACGAGCTCGGCACCATCGATGACGATGTGCGCCGGGTCGACCACGATGAATCCGGATGGCCCGAAGATCAGGTGATAGCCGACATCTGTCAGCAGCCAGACCACGACGATCTTGGCGGCGAACCTTTCGGGCGGACCGCCGCGCGACAGGGCATAACCAATCGCGGCGATGCAAATCGCCAGCGAAACAAGCACTACTGAAGACATGCGCGGCGGTCCTTCGATGCGTCAGGCCTGTGCGAGGTATCCGCCGGCGGGCTCACGCGGTTCTTCGGGCGGGCAATCGTCGGCAATGCCGAGCTCGCGTCCCACGTCGAGAAGCGAAGTGTGCGCCCGGGCGAGATTGCCGCCGGCGTCGAGCAGCGCCTGCTGCGATTTCGACAGGCGCAGCAGCGCCTCGTGCGCAGCGAACGCGCCCACGGCGGTATCCATCCGGGCCGCGGCCACCGTGCTGAAGATCGAGGAATAGCGCATCAACGCCTCGTTGAGCGCCTCTTCGGCTTGGCGGATGTCGCGCGCAATACGCAGCTGCGCGACCGGTACGGTCATGGTCATTGCGGATCTCCAGTCCTGGCCTCACGGTCCGATTCGAGGGGTGAGGGCCCGGAGTGGTTAGCCGACCATCATCTCCGAGAGCTGGGAGAAAATAGCCAATCCGCCCAGCACGAGGATGACGAGAAAAACCGCGATCGTGATGATCGCGCTAAACCGCACCAACGTGCCGTAACGGCCGTCGAACCACTCCGGGACCACTCGAAAGTCGAGCTCGGTAAGAGCCTGACCTTCGGGCTGGGACAGCTCCGGGCGCCTAAACGCCAGGCCCCGCCCCGCCAACAGCCCGGAGCCACCCTGGGCAGTCAGCGCCGGTGCGGCGATACGGGAATTTTCATATGTCGTTCGACCGGATACGCCGACCATCCGGCGATAGGCGGCGGCGGCCTCGTTGCGGCTCGCGGCGCCGAGCTTTTCCTTCGCGAAGAAGATGCGCTGGTCGACGGTGTGCGGAGAGATGCCTAGCAAGCGGGCGATCTCCTTCGAGGTCTTGTGCTCGATCAGCAGGTCGAGGACCTCGCGCTGCTTTTCGGTCAGGCCGCTAATGCCCGTGCCCTCCTCGTCTTCGTCAATCGCCATCGCCCCCTCGTACCCATATCCAACCATTATTCTTGCGGGCGGCGGGAGCCTTCGCCGCCAATTTGGCATCTTAACTCTTTTAACGGTTTGAGGGGAAGCGCCTTCGCCCCTCGTGCTTAATGGGATATTGCGAAGCCATGCCCCACCGCCTGTTCGTCGCGATCCGTCCGCCGCAACCGGTGCGCGACCGGCTGATCGACACGATGGAAGGAATCGAGGGCGCGCGCTGGACCGACGAGGAGAACCTGCACCTGACGCTGCGCTTCGTCGGCGAGGTGGAGCGCCCCGCGGCAAACGATCTCACCGCCGCGCTGGCGACGATCGAATGGGCGCGCTTCGCTCTGCGCATCGAGGGGGTCGGCCATTTCACCCGCAAGGGACAGACCGCCGCGCTGTGGGCGCGCATCCCGGCAAGCGATTCGCTGGAAGGCTTGCGGCAGAAGATCGAGGCCGCCTGCGAGGCCGCCGGGCTCGGGCGCGAGACGCGCCGCTTCACGCCGCACGTCACGCTAGCGCGGCTGAATCGCGCCAGCGGGCCGATCGGCGGCTGGCTGTCAACCTTCGGCGATCTGCGTGCCGGGCCGTGGGAAGTCACGGAATTCATCCTCTACGAAAGCCACCTCGGCCGCAGCGGAGCATTCTACGAACCGGTGACCGCGTTCGCCCTGCGCATTTGACGCACGGCCGTCCACCGCTAAGCCGGTTGCGCATGAAACCGCCCGCGGGACCGCGCAGGCGGCATCGAGAGAATCGCATGTTCAAGCCCCTGCTCGCCGGCGCGGCGCTGGGAGCGCTGCTGACCGCCTGCACCACCATCGGGGAGGGAACGATGGAAGCCGCCGCCCGCACCCTTCCGCAGGCCACCGGCGTTTTCGCGCGCGAAAGCACCCTGCCCTTCCAGACCGTGGATTTCGCCGCAATCCAGGACAGCGACTACGCACCCGCGTTCGAGCAGGCGATGGCGATCCAGCGCGCCGAGATTTCGGCGATCGTCGCCAACCCGCAGGCACCGAGCTTCGACAACACGATCGTCGCGCTCGAACGATCGGGGCAGATGCTCGACCGGGTGCAGATCGCGTTTTCGACCGAGGTCGGCTCCAACACCAACCCCGCGCTCGATGCCCTCGACGCCGAAATGTCGCCGAAGCTGGCCGCGCATTTCGACGCCATCGATCTCGACCCCGCGCTGTTCGCCCGGGTCAAGACGGTCTACGACAGCCGCGCGGCGATGAGCATGACCCCGCAGGATGCCTGGCTGCTCGAGGATACCTATGCCGACATGGTCCACGCAGGGGCGCAGCTGAGCGCGGGGCAGCAGGACGAGGTCAAGGCGATCAACGCGCGCCTGTCAGAGCTGACCACCCAGTTCTCGCAGACGCTGGTCGCGGCCGCCAATGCCGGCGCGCTGGTGGTGGCGGACCGGGCGGCGCTTGCGGGAATGAGCGAATCCGAGCTCGCGGCGGCGGCCAGGGCAGCCGAAGCCAGGGGGATGCCGGGGCAGTACCTGCTGGCGCTGCAGAACACCACGCAGCAGCCCGCGCTCGCCACGCTGACCAATCGCGCGACGCGCGAGGCCCTGTTCGAGCGCTCGATCCACCGCGCCGACGACGGCGGCCCGCACGATACCCGCGCGCTGACCGCGGAGATCGTCCGGCTGCGCGCGCGCAAGGCGGCGCTGTTCGGCGAGCCCGACTGGGCCAGCTACACGATGTACGACCGCATGGCGAAGCAGCCGCGGACCGCGCTCGAGTTCATGCGCCGGATGGTCCCGCCGCTGGCCGCGACCCAGCGCCGCGAGGCGGCCGACCTCAACGCCGCGATCCGCGGCTCGGGCGGCGACTTCGAGGTCCGCCCGTGGGACTGGCAGATGTACGCCGACAAGGTGAAGATGGAGCGCTACGCGTTCGACGAGGAGACGGTGAAGCCGTACTTCGAAGTCACCCGCGTGCTCGAGGACGGCGTGTTCCACGCGGCGACCAGGCTCTACGGCCTGACCTTCCGCAAGCGCACCGACCTGCCGGTGTGGCATCCCGACGTCACCACCTACGGCGTGTTCGACCACGACGGATCGGAGCTCGGATTGTTCTACTTCGACCCCTACCAGCGCGAGAGCAAGCGCGGCGGGGCGTGGATGTCGTACCTCGTCCAGCCGAGCCCGCTGCGCGGCACCCGGCCGGTGGTCTACAACGTGCTCAACATTCCCAAGGCCGCCGCGGGCGAGCCGCAGCTGGTCAGCTGGGACAACGTCGAGACGATGTTCCACGAGTTCGGCCACGCGCTCAACGGGCTGTTCGCGAAGGTCCGATACACATCGGGTCTCGGCGCGGCGCGCGACTGGGTCGAGTTCCCGAGCCAGGTCAACGAGATGTGGGCGAGCGATCCGGAGGTGCTGGCGAACTACGCGAAGCATCACCAAACCGGCGCGCCGATCCCGCCGGAGATGATCCAGCGGATCATCGCCGCCGGCAAGTTCAACCAGGGCTACGAGCTCGGCGAGCTGCTCGAGGCGGCGCTGCTCGACATGGAATGGCACGCGCTGACCCCCGCCCAGGCGGCGGCGGTCGCCACGCCGGCGCAGGTCGATGCGTTCGAGGCGGCGGCGCTGCGGCGCCTTGGGCTCGAGGTCGAGCTGGTGCCGCCGCGCTACCGGACCAGCTACTTCCGCCACATCTTCGCCGACCCGGCCGGCTATTCGGCGGGCTACTATTCGTACCTGTGGACCGAGATGCTCGACCGCGACAGCCGCGCCTGGTTCCAGGAGAACGGCGGCCTGACCCGCGCCAACGGCGACCGCTTCCGCGAAACCGTGCTCAGCGTCGGCGGCACCCGGGACTACTTCGAAGCCTACCACGCCTTCACCGGCCGCGAGCCGCGGGTCGAACCGATGCTCGAGGCAAGGGGGTTGCTCGCGACGCCGCAGTAGCCGAAAGCGGCTGATCGCGGACGAGACCGGGTGTCTCCCCTCCCGCTGGCGGGAGGGGAATTAGCTCGCCGTCAGCGCCCTCGCCCCGGGTTCGCCGAGCCAGCGTGCCGTAAGGCCCCAGACGCGGGCGATGGCGTCCTCCGACAGCGCCTCGGCGGGCGTGCCGTCGGCGGCAAGCGTGCCGCGATCAAGCACCAGCACGCCGTCGACGTGATTCATCGCCAGCGCGAGGTCGTGCAGCACCAGCACCACTCCGGCGCCCCGGTCCGCCGCTTCGCGCAGCCGGGCGAGCAGCGCGAGCTGATGCGCGAGGTCGAGCGCGGCGAGCGGCTCGTCGGCGAGTATCCACCCGGGCTCGCCGGCCAGCACGCGCGCCAGCAAGGCGCGCGCCCGCTCGCCGCCGGACAGAGTCGAGACCGGGCGGAGGGCGAGATGCGCGAGGTCGACCGCCGCGAGCGCCGCCGCGACTTGCGCTTCCCCCCGATCGCCATGCGGCAGGCGGCCGAGCGCGGCGAGCCCCGCGACCGACAGGTCCCACGCCACCTCGCCGACTTGCGGCAGGTAGCCGATCCGCTGAGCGCGCTCGCGGCCGGGAGGGAGCGGCGCGCCGCCGAGCAGCACTTGCCCACCATCCGGCTCGATCAGCCCGGCGAGACACTGCAGCAGCGTCGACTTGCCCGCCCCGTTGGGCCCGCAGATCGCGGTGATCCGGCCGGGTTCGAGCGAGACCGAGACATCGGCCAGCCGCTTCGCCACCGTCAGGGCACGCGCCGCCAAGGTCACAGCCACGCCTCCCGCCGCATCCTGAGCAGCAGCCACAGGAAGAACGGCGCCCCGACCAGGCTGAGCGCGATGCCGAGGCGCAGTTCGGTGACCAGCGGCAGCACGCGGCACACGCAGTCGGCGACCAGCACCAGCAGCGCGCCCGCCAGAGCGCTCGGCACGATCAGCGCGCTCGGTCGCCGGTCGGTCAGCGGGCGCACCAGGTGCGGCACAATGAGGCCAACGAAGCCGACGATCCCCGCCACCGCCACGCCCGAACCCACGGTCAGCCCGGTTCCGAGGATCAGCAACGCCTGGAGCCGTGCCGGGCTCACGCCGAGCGAGCGCGCGGCGGGCTCGCCGAGCGTGAGCGCGTCGAGCCCCGGGCCGGCGAGGCGCAGCAGCACGATCCCGGCGAGCGTGAGCGGCGCGGCGAGGCGAACCTCGGTCCAGCCGCGATCGGTCAGCGCGCCCATCAGCCAGGTCACGATCTCGCTCATCGCGAACGCATTGGGCGCGAGGCTGATGGCCAGGCTCATCAGCGCGCCGGCGAGGCTGGCGATCATCATGCCGGCCAGGGTGAACAGCGCGATCCCCGCGCTACGCCCCGCGATCAGGGCCAGAAGCGCCATCGCCCCGCCCGCTCCGACGAGCGCGAAGACCGGCAGCAGCCAGGCGCTCGCGGCGTACCCGAACCAGAAGCTAGCCACCGCGCCGAGCGCCGCGCCCGGAGCGATCCCGAACAGCCCCGGATCGGCGAGCGGGTTGCGCAAGTACCCCTGCATCGCCGCTCCCGCCGCGCCGAGCCCCGCGCCGACGATGAGGGCCAGGAGGGCACGCGGCAGGCGCAGCTGGGCCAGGATCACCGCGGCGTTGGGGGTCGTCCAAGGATCGAGCCACACGCGGCCCGCGAGCAGCGACAGCGGGATCGCCAGTACAAGGAGCAGGGTGAAGAGCGGGATCGGGCGGATCATCATGCTCCCCTCCCGCTGGCGGGAGGGGTCGGGGGTGGGTCTGTCCGCTCATCTCGCAAAGGCCCACCCCTAGGCCCTCCCGCAGGCGGGAGGGGGATTCTTGCCCGAATCTCGGCCAGCCGCTCCACCGCGCGCACCACCGTCGGGCCGCCGCAATAAAGCAACGAAGGATCGAGCCGCTCGTAGTGCACGCCCACGAGCCCGCGCAGCACCGGATGGGTCAGCATCCGCTCGCTGCCGGCCGCGATCACGACTTGCGGCGGGTCGGCGAGCACCCGTTCGAGCGGAACGTAGGCCCCCTGCCCGAGCCCGCGCGCCGCCGAGTGGCTGGCGAAGCCGGTGTGCGCCAGCAGGCGGGCGATCAGCGTCGCCTCGCCGGGCACGATTCCGCCGGTCTGCCACAGCAGCGCGTCCACCTTCGGTCCCCTTCGGCTGGCCGGACAAGCCAGCCGCTCGGGACAGGCGTCGTGGCGCGCCCGAGCCAGCGCTTCGTCGATGCGCGCGAGCAGCGCCTCGCCGCGCTCGGGATGCCCGGCCAGCGCCGCGAGGCGGCGGATCTGCGTGGCGTTCTCGGCGAGATCGGGCACGATGCCGAAGGTCTCGACGTCGATGCCGAGGCGGTCGAACGCCTGCGCGGTCGCCGGCGGCAGGAACGCGCCCGCCACGACGACGTCGGGATCGAGCGCCAGCACTTCCTCCACCGTGCCGCCGGTGGCGTGCAGCCGTCGCGCCTGCCCGAGCGGCATCGAGGTCGCGCGCGGATCGTGGCTGTAGTGCGAGATCGCCAGCAGCTGCGCCGGGTCTGCGACCTCGGCGAGGATCGCGTCGGTGCACGGGTTGAGGCTGACGATGGTGGGGTGCTCGCCCGTTGCCTGTTGAGGCGCTTGCGAACAACCCCACATCGTCATTCCCGCGAAAGCCGGGACCCAGTAGCATCTCAGGCGCGAGGGCCGACTGGGTCCCGGCTTCCGCGGGGATGACCAAGGTAGGGCAGTCAAAACCGCGCCCTCGCGCCCATATACGCCCCCCGCCCCGGCGTCGCGTAGCCGGCGGCGGTCTGGAAGGTCTCGTCCCACAGGTTTTCGACCCGGCCGAACAGCGTGACGTGCTCGCTCGCATCCCAGCTCGCGCGCAGCGTCAGCACCTCGTACCCCCCGAGCCGCACGAAATTGCCGGCATCGTCGAAGCTGTCCGACACAACGCGCAAGTCGGCGCCGAAGGACAAGGCGGCGCTCGCCGTCCAGTCGACGACGGCGGTCAGCACGTGCTTCGGCCGGCGCGAGAGGTCGTTGCCGCGGCTGGCGCTGCCGGACGTGCGATCCTGGGCATCGAGCAGGGTGTAGGCCCCGCCGAGCGAGAGGCCGCCGGTCAGGTCGAGACCCGCTTCCAGCTCGAGCCCCTGCGCGCGCGCGCGTCCGATGTTGTCGTAGGTGCCGAACGGTCGGTGCGCGCAGATGCCGGTGGCCGTGCCGAAGCAGCTGACGAAGCCGATCAGCCCGGCGGTGTCGCGGCGGAACGCGGTCGCCTTCAGCCGCACGTCGTCGCCGTCGTAGCCGACGCCCGCGTCGTAGCTGCGGCTGCGCTCGGGACGGAGCGCGGCGTTGCCGAAGTCGGAATGGAGCTGGAACAGCGTCGGCGCCTTGAAGCCCTCGCCGTAGGAGGCGGTCAGCCGCCAGTGCCGCGAAAGCGCGTAGGCGAGGTCGGCCCCCAGGCTCCATTCGCCGCCGAAGTCGCGATGCTCGTCGCGGCGCAGGCCGGCGGCGAGGTGGAGCGGCCCGCGGTCGTAGTCGAGCTGGGCATAGCCGCCCCAGATCGCGGTGCGCCGCACGGGGTCGAACAGCGTCGAGAACCGCAGCCATTCGCGCTCGCCGCCGAAATCGAGCGCGAGGCCCTCGGCGAAGCGCCAGCGACCGCGCAGCTCGGCGCGCTCGCTGGTGCCGTCCGTAGCGTAGCCGGGCGCGGCGCCGAACGCGGGATCGAAGTTGGCCCGCTCGGTATCGGCCGTCGAGACGGTCGCGCGCAAGTCGAGCGCCGCGCCGGAGAAGTCGAGCCCCGCCGCGCCCGACAGCTGGCGGGTCTCCTGATATTCGGCGGTGTCGGCGAGCGTGAACAGCGGCGCCGGAAAGCCGTCGAGCTCGAGCCGCCCGTCGGCGTAGCGCCCCCCGGCAAAGGCCGCGAGGCCTTTGGCAAGGTCGAGCCGGACCCGGCCGGCGAGCTCGGTCTGCCGGAAGCCGTCGGGTTCGGTGCCCGCCGCCGCCGCGGAGAAGCCATCGCTGTCGAAGTATCCGCCCTGCAAGCCCAGCGCGGCGGGTCCGGTCTCGAAGGATACACCGCCGGCAGCGTAGCGGCTGTCGTGGGCGCCGTACTCGGCGCTCGCCCAGGAGGATTGTCCGTTGCCGGTGGTTGCCGCGAGCACGCCGCCGAGCGCCTGGCTGCCCCAGATCGTGCTGTTGGAACTGCGCTGCAGCTCGACCTTGGCGAGACCTCCCATCAGCAGGTTGCCGAAATCGAACCCGCCGCCGGGCGAGGCGGGGTCGGCCACGCGCACGCCGTCGATCAGCACCAGCAGCTGCTCGCCCTCGGCCCCGCGCACGCGCACCGCGGTGAAATTGCCCGGTCCGCCGTTGCGGCTCAGGCTGACGCCCGGCGCGCGCTCGAGCAGCCGGCCGAGGTCGGCACCCTGCACCGTCTCGATGTCCTCACGAACGAAGACGGAGACAGAGTCTCCTGTTAATTCAATTGATTGTCTTCCAGCATTGGCAAGGACTGTGATAAAACGCTCGGGAATCGCTTCACGGAACACGATCGGCGTGCCGTGGTCCTCATCCGGTTCGGGCAGGACCTCGTCCTGCGCCCACGCCGGCAGAGACACTGATAGTGATATCATCAGCAAGAGCAGATATTTAAGCTTCATACTTCCCTCCACGAACGAACTTGCCGTTCATGGCGGGAGGAGCGCAGACTCGCGCCGCTCCGCTGGCTTCCGGTGCACCCCGCCCGGCGGCCGAACGACTGTCGCGGCCAGGTCTCCTGGCTCCCGGATCTCTGCCGCCGCCCCGCCTTCCCGGATCATGTCCAGTGGCGTCGTGGAGCGCGGCTCCCCGGTCACAGTTGCGGGGGCAGCGCGGGATTGGAACCCGCTTCCCTCGGCAGGGCTTGCGCCCGCCGGCCCGGCCTCCCGGGCGATCCGTGACGTCGGAGCGGGAGATTAACGCCCGGGCCAGCGCTGTCCAGCTTTGGCACGCCGGCTTCGCGGCGCATGCGGTGCCAGCCGTTCGCGGTTACGCGCCAGGCGCGCCATGACCCAAGCCGTCCGCCCTTCCGAACTTCGTCCGCACGACTTCCGCGCGCGCCTGTCGCGGCGCGCCGGTCCGATCGCGGCGCCGCGCCGCCGCCGCCATGCCGGCCGGCGGCTGGCGGTGCTGGCGGCGGCGATCGCGGTTCCGGCGATGGCCGCCCCGGTCGACTGGACCCCCCGACCGGCGGCCGAGCCCACGGTTCCGATGGCGTTCGAGACCCCCGGCCAGAGCTTCCCCGGGTCCGCATTCTACTACCTGGACGACCTACCCAACCTGCGCGGCATCGGCGATGCCGCGCCGGCGGACGGAACGGAGCCGGACGCGCCCTCCCCGACCTGGCGCCGGCTCGATCCCGGGCCCGCGGCGCGCGCGCTGGCCATCGCCGGCTCGATCACCGACCGCGCCCGGGCGCACCACTGCCTGACGCTGGCGGTCTACTACGAGGCGGCGAGCGAGCCCGACGCCGGCCAGCGCGCGGTCGCCCAGGTCGTGCTCAACCGTGTCGCCCACCCGACTTATCCGGACACGGTCTGCGGCGTGGTGTTCCAGGGTTCGGAGCGCAGCACCGGGTGCCAGTTCAGCTTCACCTGCGACGGCTCGATGGCGCGCAAGCCGGCGAGCCAGTGGTGGGACCGCGCCGCCGCCGTGGCGCGCGCGGCGCTGGCCGGCGCGGTCTATGCCCCGGTGGGCCTCGCCACCCACTATCACACCGTGCAGATTCATCCCTATTGGGCCGACAGCCTCGACACCGTCGGCACGATCGGCGCGCACCGTTTCTATCGCTGGCGCGGCGCGGCGGGGCGGCTGCTGGCGTTCAGCGACACGTATGGCGGCGGCGAACCGCTCGCGGCCTCCGCGACGCGGCGCGCCGACGCGCCGGCGGCCGAAGCCGATCCGGTGGCGCTCGCCCGCGCTTACGAGGAAACGGTGGCCGCCGCACCGGACCGCCCGGCGCCGGTCTACGCCGCCGCCATCGAAGCGCGCGGGGGCGAGGCGCTGTTCCGCGTCAATGCCGACGCCGCCGCCGGGCAGGTGCGCGAGGAGTACGCCCGCAGCGGGCAATGGCTGAGACAGCCTTGAGCGCGCGCCGTCGCGGCGCCGCTCCACAGCACATGGTAAACGCCCGGCAACGTTCGGGAAACCATCGGCAGGAACCTTCGCTTAGCCGCGCCTCGCTAGGCTTGGGCCCTAGTTGCCGGAGGCCGCCATGACCATTCGCTTCGCCGCCCCGCCGCGAACCGGCTCGCCCCGGCTCGACCCGCGCGACATCGGCAAGGCGTGTGGTTTGCCGGCCAACGACAACGGCGGCTCGCGGGCCAGCGACGCCATGCTGCACGCCGCGCTGCGCCACTTCGCCGAGCACGGGCTCGCCGCCGCGCACCGCGCGCGCAAGCAGGCCGAGGCGGCCTTCTTCGCCGGCGACCGGCAGGGCTACGACTGGTGGCTCGAGATCTGCCGCGCGCTCGACCGGCGGATGGCGAGCGAGCTCGGGTCCAGGCTCACCACCGGCCACGGCGGTGCGGCCTGAATCGGCGCCAAGGCACGGTTACGCCTCGCTTAACTACTCGGTGACCTCTTGCCGGTAAGCCGAAGCTGTCGAGGAGTGACGTCATTCTGCGCCTGAGCGAGATCTTCAAGGGATACTTCGGCGGCGACGAACGCGACGAACGCGTGCGCCGCAAGCTCGTCGAGACGCTGTACACCCAGCCGACCAGCCTCGCGGCGGGCGCCATTGCGGGCATCGCATGCACCGCGACCGCGATTGCCGTGAGCGACAGCCTGGCTATCACGCTGGTCGGCGGGCTGCTCATCATCACCGCCATGGCGCGCACGGCCATGGCCGTATGGCTGGCCGGCGACGCCCGCAACCGCGACGCCCGCTCGTTGGAGATCATCTACGAGGTCGGCGCCTTCAGCTACGCCTTCCTCGCCGGACTGGTCGCCGCGCTGACGATCTATGCCGATGCCGGCGGGCACATCCAGACGCTCGCCGTCACTTACGCGTTGGTCTACGGCGTCGGCATCTCGGCGCGCAACGCCGGCCGGCCGATGATCGCCATCGGGCAGCTGCTGCTGTCGGCGGCGCCGATCATGGTCGTGGGGCCCCTCACCGGCGACGTGGTGTTCTACGTCCTGTCGGGGACCATGGTCTTCGTGATCTTCGGGGTCATGTCGATCACCTTCAACGTCTTCCGGACGCTGCGCGAGCAGATCATCGCCGCGGACGCCAGCGCGCAGATGGCCGACCGAATGCGCGAGCTGGCGCGCACCGACGTGGTTACCGGCCTCACCAACCGCGCCGGCCTCAACACCGACGCGGTCGAGATGCTCATGCGGCTGCCGGATGCGAAGAAGCTGGCGATGTTCTGGGTCGACCTCGACCGGTTCAAGGAGATCAACGACACGCTCGGCCACCCCGTCGGCGACAAGGTTCTGGCCGAAGTCGGCAACCGGCTGCGCAACGCCGCACCCGAAGGCGCGACCATCGCCCGCTTCGGCGGCGACGAGTTCATCGTCGTGGCCGAAGTCGCCGACCGCGGCGAGAGCGAGCAGCTGGCGCGCGCGCTGGTCGACGAGATCTCGCGTCCGGCGCGGGTCGACGGCCACCGCATCGACACCGCCGCCTCGATGGGCGTGGCGCTGCTGCCCGACGACGGACCCGACATCGACGCGCTGATGCAGGGCGCCGACCTCGCGCTCTACCACGCCAAGGTCGGCGGCCGGCACCAGGTCTGCTTCTTCGACACCTCGATGACCCGCGAGCTGGTGCGCAAGAAGGAGATCGAGGCCGAGCTGCGCGCCGCGATCCAGCGCGACGAGCTGTCGATCTTCTTCCAGCCGATCGTCGACCTCGAGACCGGCAAGATCCGCACCTTCGAGGCGCTGGTGCGCTGGTTCCACCCCGAGAAGGGCGAACTGCGTCCCGACGAGTTCATTCCGGTCGCCGAGGACACCGGCGTGATCATCACGCTCGGCAACTGGATCACCGCGCAGGCGGCCAAGGCCGCGGCCGGCTGGCCCGAGGACGTGACCATCGCCGTCAACCTCTCGCCGGTGCAGATCCGCGCGCCGGGCGCCGCGCTCGGCATCCTCGCCGCTCTGCGCGAGGCCGGCCTCGATCCGCACCGGCTCGAGCTCGAGGTGACCGAGAGCCTGTTCCTCGACGACGACGCCAACACCGCGCGGTTCATGGACGACCTCGCCGCCGAAGGCGTACGTTTCGCGCTCGACGATTTCGGCACCGGGTACTCCTCGCTCGGCTACATCAACAAGTTCCCGTTCAAGAAGATCAAGGTCGACCGCAGCTTCGTGTCGGGCCCGAACATCGGCAAGAAGAGCGACGCGATCATCCGCGCGGTGGCCGAGATGGGCGCGACGCTGGGCATGGACATCGTCGCCGAGGGCCTCGAAACGATCGAGCAGGTCCAGGTCGTCCGCAACGCCGGCTGCACGCTCGGCCAGGGCTACTACTTCAGCCGCGCGGTGCCCGACTACCTCGCCGCGATGCTGCTTTCGCAGGAACGCGAACGGGACACCAGCGCCCGGCTGGCCGGGTGAGAAACACCTGCTGGCTATCCGGCAAGCTCGACCGCCCACCCTTCGGCAATTCGTCACCCTGAACTTGTTTCAGGGTCCATTTCGCCTCCCGCACCGCGAATGGGCAGCGAGCCAACCTCACCGCAGCGCTTGACCCGCGTCGGCCGACTGGCGGCACGATGGATGCTGAAACAAGTTCAACATGACGAACCAGCAAGAAATAGAGGGAACATAGCCCTCTATCGCTATTGCGAACTGATAGCAAAGATAGTCGCCGATCCGCTTCCTTTGGCAGTTGCCAAGCTTGCGCGCCGGGCCTAGGGCGGCCCGCGTCACGGGCGCATTCCCTCAGCGGGATGCAGGGATTGCGCCGGAATTCGGCCCGCGCCCGCGCCAGTGAAGGACACGGCACACCCCATGGCCCGCAAGACAATCGCGTTAGTAGGCGCCGGCATGATCGGCGGCACCCTCGCCCACCTCGCGGCGAAGAAGGAGCTGGGCGACATCGTCCTGTTCGACATCGCCGAGGGCATTCCGCAAGGCAAGGCGCTCGACCTTTCGCAGTGCGGCCCGGTCGAGGGCTTCGACGCCAGGATCACCGGCACCAACGACTATGCCGACATCGCCGGGGCCGACGTGGTGATCGTCACCGCCGGCGTCGCCCGCAAGCCAGGGATGAGCCGCGACGACCTGCTCGGCATCAACCTCGGGGTGATGAAGGCGGTCGGCGAAGGCATCAAGACGCACTGCCCCGACGCGTTCGTGATCTGCATCACCAACCCGCTCGACGCGATGGTCTGGGCGCTGCGCGAATTCTCCGGCCTGCCGCACCACAAGGTCGTCGGCATGGCGGGCGTGCTGGACTCCGCGCGCTTCGCCACCTTCCTCGCCTGGGAATTCGGCGTCTCGGTGCGCGACGTGAACGCCTTCGTGCTCGGCGGGCACGGCGACACGATGGTCCCGGTGACCAGCTACACCACCGTCTCGGGCATCCCCGTGGACGACCTCGTCAAGATGGGCAAGTCGAGCAAGGAAGCGATCGACGCCATCGTCGCCCGCACCCGCGCCGGCGGCGGCGAGATCGTCGGCCTGCTCAAGACCGGCAGCGCCTACTACGCGCCCGCCACCAGCGCCATCGCCATGGCCGAAGCCTACCTCGGCGACCAGAAGCGCATCCTGCCCTGCGCGGTCTACGTCGAGGGCCAGTACGGCCTCGACGGCCTCTACGTCGGCGTGCCCGTGGTGATCGGCGCGGGCGGCGCGGAGGAAGTGATCGAGATCGCGCTCGAAGGCGAGGCCAAGGCCAACTTCCAGGTCAGCGTGGATGCGGTCAAGGAACTGCTCGTGGCGTGCAAAGGCATCGATGGCAGTTTGGGTTAGAAGTGATGTGAGTCCCTGCGCAGGCAGGGACCTCGTGCCGCCAGCGCGGCGCCAACGGCCTGAGGCCCCTGCCTGCGCAGGGGCTCACATGGAGAAGCAAAGACTGTGAGCATCCTCGTCGACAGGAACACCAAGGTCATCACGCAGGGGATGACCGGTGATACCGGCACTTTCCACACCCAGCAGGCGCTCGACTACGGCACGCGGATGGTCGCCGGCGTCACGCCGGGCAAGGGCGGGCAGGCGCACCTCGGGCTCCCGGTGTTCGACACCGTCGGCGAGGCGAAGCACGCCACCGGGGCGACCGCCTCGGTGATCTACGTCCCCCCGCCGTTCGCCGCGGATTCGATCCTCGAGGCGATCGACGCCGAAATCGAGCTGATCGTCGCCATCACCGAGGGCATCCCGGTGATGGACATGGTCCGCGTCAAGCGCGCTCTGTGCGGCACCAAGTCGCGGCTGATCGGGCCCAACTGCCCCGGCGTGCTGACGCCCGAGGAGTGCAAGATCGGCATCATGCCGGCCAACATCTTCCGGAAGGGTTCGGTCGGCATCGTCTCGCGCTCGGGCACGCTCACCTACGAGGCCGTGCACCAGACCACCCAGGTGGGGCTCGGCCAGACCACCGCGGTCGGGATCGGTGGCGACCCGGTCAACGGCACCAGCTTCATCGACGTGCTCGAGCTGTTCCTCAAGGACGACGCAACCCAGTCGATCATCATGATCGGCGAGATCGGCGGCAGCGCCGAGGAAGAGGCCGCGCAGTTCCTCGCCGACGAGGCGAAGCGCGGACGCCGCAAGCCGGTTGTCGGCTTCATCGCCGGCCGCGCCGCGCCACCGGGCCGCCGCATGGGCCACGCCGGGGCCATCGTCTCGGGCGGCCAGGGCGGCGCCGAGGACAAGATCGCCGCGCTCGAAGCCGCCGGCATCCGCGTCGCCGCGAGCCCCGCCGAGCTCGGCACCACGCTCGACGCGCTGCTGAGGGAACTGGCGTGAGCTGTTACTACCCCGTGAGTCCCTGCGAAGGCAGGGACCTCGTGCCGCAAACGGTCCGCCCGCGGCCTGAGGCCCCTGCCTTCGCAGGGGCGCACGAGGTGGGTGAGGTAACCAGGTGAAGCCCGGCTATGTCTATATGCTCACCAACAAGCCGCACGGCGTGCTCTATCTCGGCGTTACCGTCGATCTCCCGGTCCGCATTGGCCAGCATCGCAGTGGCGCAGTTCCCGGCTTCACGAAGAAGTACAACTGCTACCGCCTGGTCTGGTTCGAGCGTTTCGAGAACATTCACGATGCCCGCATCCTCGAGAAACGAATGAAAGCATGGAAGCGCGAGTGGAAAGTGAAGCGGATCGAAGAGTTGAATCCCGAATGGCGCGATCTCTTCGACGATGGACCCATCCTGTGAGTCCCTGCGAAGGCAGGGACCTCGTGCCGCAAACGGTCCGCCCGCGGCCTGAGGCCCCTGCCTTCGCAGGGGCGCACGGTGTGTTTGGAATTTGTGATGGGTAACGAACCCCTCTCCTTCCTCCCCGAGTTGGGCCCGGAGGAAGGGCCGCAGGCGGGGCCGAGCTGGGCGAACGCGCGCTGGCCGCTCGACGACGCCGGCGACCTGACCCGGGCCATGGACCCGACGGCGATGAAGCTCGCCGTCAAGGAAGGCGGGGGCAGGGCCGACAAGGCGCTCGACGAGGCGGCGGTCGAGGCCGCGGCGGCGGACGCCATCCGGGCGATGATGCTGGTGCGCACCTATCGCGTGCGTGGGCACCTCGCCGCCGACCTGGACCCGCTCGGGCTTGCCAAGCTCGAGCTGCCCGAGGACCTGACCCCCGAATACCACGGCTTCGCCGGCGAGGCGCTCGACCGCGAGGTCTATATGGGCGGCACGCTGGGCCTCGACTGGGTCAAGCCGCGCGAGCTGGTGGCGATCCTGCGCAAGAACTACTGCGGCCACGTCGGCATCGAGTACATGCACATCTCCGACGTCGAGGAGCGCCGCTTCCTGCAGGACCGCATCGAGGGTCCGGACAAGGTCATCGCCTTCACGCCCGAGGGCAAGAAGGCGATCCTCGGCGCGGTGATCCGCGGCGAGGAATACGAGAAGTTCCTCGGCAGGAAGTACGTCGGCACCAAGCGCTTCGGGCTCGACGGCGGCGAGGCGATGATCCCCGCGCTCGAGGCGGTGATCAAGTACGGCGGCTCGCTCGGCGTGCGCGAGATCATCTACGGCATGGCCCACCGCGGCCGGCTCAACGTGCTCGCCAACGTCATGGCCAAGCCCTACCGCGTGATCTTCCACGAGTTCTCCGGCGGCACCGCCAATCCCGAGGACGTCGGCGGCTCGGGGGACGTCAAGTACCACCTCGGCACCAGCACCGACCGCGAGTTCGACGGGATCAAGGTGCACATGAGCCTGGTGCCCAACCCCAGCCATCTCGAGGCGGTCGACCCGGTGGTGCTGGGCAAGACCCGCGCCCAGCAGGCGATCCGCGACGACCTGAAGCAGCACGAGCAGGTCCTGCCGGTGCTGATCCACGGCGACGCGGCGTTCGCCGGCCAGGGCATCGTGTGGGAGTGCCTCGGGTTCTCGGGCGTGCGCGGCTACAACATCGGCGGTTGCCTGCACTTCGTCATCAACAACCAGATCGGCTTCACCACCAGCCCGCAGTTCGCGCGGTCGAGCCCTTACCCCTCGGACGTCGCCAAGGGCATCCAGGCGCCGATCCTGCACGTCAACGGCGATGACCCGGAAGCGGTCACCTGGGCCTGCAAGCTGGCGATCGAGTACCGCCAGCACTTCCGCCGCGACATCGTCATCGACATGTGGTGCTATCGCCGCTTCGGCCACAACGAAGGCGACGAGCCGAGCTTCACCCAGCCGCTGATGTACCAGGCGATCCGCCAGCATCCGCGCGTCAGCGACGTCTACGCCGAGCGGCTGCTGGCCGAAGGCGTGATCGATACCGAGACCGCGCCGCAGCTGCGCGGCGAGTTCGAGACCCTGCTGGCACAGGAGTTCGAGGGCTCCAAGAGCTACAAGCCCAACGAGGCCGACTGGTTCGGCGGGCGCTGGAGCGGCCTGCACAAGCCCGCCGACCCCGAGACCGCGCGGCGCAACGTCGAGACCGCGATCGACCGCAAGCTGTTCGACAGCCTCGGCCGCACGCTGACCACTGTGCCCGCCGACCTGCCGATCCACAAGACGCTCGGCCGCGTGATCGACGCCAAGCGGGCGATGTTCGAGAGCGGCGAGGGCTTCGACTGGGCGACCGCCGAGGCGCTCGCCTTCGGCAGCCTGGTGACCGAGGGCTTCGGGGTGCGCCTGTCGGGGCAGGATTCGGGGCGCGGCACCTTCAGCCAGCGCCACGCGATCTGGCTGTGCCAGGAGACCGAGCGCAAGTTCATCCCGCTGTGCGAGCTGCCCCACGGCAAGTTCGAGGTCTACGACAGCCCGCTCAGCGAATACGGCGTGCTCGGCTTCGAATACGGCTTCGCCAGCGCCGATCCCAAGACGCTGGTGTGCTGGGAAGCGCAGTTCGGCGACTTCGCCAACGGCGCGCAGATCATCATCGACCAGTACATCGCCGCCGGCGAGGCCAAGTGGCTGCGCGCCAACGGTCTGGTGCTGCTGCTGCCGCACGGCTTCGAAGGCCAGGGGCCCGAGCACTCATCGGCGCGGCTCGAGCGCTTCCTGCAGCTGTGCGCCGACGACAACCTCCAGGTCTGCAACATCACCAACCCGGCGAATTACTTCCACGTGCTGCGCCGCCAGATGCTGCGGCCGTTCCGCAAGCCGCTCGTCATCATGACTCCCAAGTCGCTGCTGCGCCATCCGATGGCGAAGTCGGGCGTCGAGGAGTTCACCGCCTCGGCCCACTTCAAGCGCATCCTCTCGGACCGCAAGGACATCGCCGACGACAAGATCCGCCGACTCGTGCTGTGCAGCGGCAAGGTCGCCTACGACCTGATGGAAGCGCGCGACAAGGAACGCCTCGAGGGCGTCTCGGTGGTGCGGCTCGAGCAGCTCTACCCGTTCCCGGGCGAGCCGCTGGCGATCCGCCTGGCGCGGATGACGGGCCTCAAGGAAGTCGTCTGGTGCCAGGAAGAGCCGCGCAACAACGGCGCCTGGTTCTTTGTCGCCAGCCGGATCGAGGCGGCACTAGCGGATGCCGGGCACAAGGGCATGCGGCCGCAATATGTCGGCCGCGACCGCGCGGCCTCGCCTGCGACCGGGCTCGCCAGCAAGCATCTCGCGCAGCAGCAGGCGCTGGTGGCGGAAGCGTTGGGGTTGGGGTCGTGACACCCTCGCCGCCCGTACCCGTCATCCCGAACTTGCTTCGGGATCCATTTCTCGGAGCTCGGGAACGGGGCGCCAGCCTGGCCGCTCGGCTTGGCGGCCTAGCGCTTGCGCGGCTTGCTCCGGCCAACCGGCTGGATGGATCCCGAAGCAAGTTCGGGATGACGATCAGATGTGTAGCGGGATGACCTACCATGCCAGTTGAAGTGAAAGTCCCCACGCTCGGCGAGTCCGTCACCGAGGCGACGATCGGCGAGTGGCTCAAGCAGCCCGGCGATGCGGTCAAACTCGACGAGCCGATCGCCAGCCTCGAGACCGACAAGGTCGCGGTCGAGGTCCCGGCGCCCGCCGCCGGGATCCTCGGCGCACACAAGGCCAAGGTCGGCCAGACAGTCGAGGTCGGCGCGGTGATCGCGACGATCGAGGACAGCTCGGCCGCGGGCGAGACCACGCAAGTCGAGGAGCGCGAAGAGCCCCAGCCCGCCGACCAGAAGCCCCCCGCCGCTCCCGCTCCCGCTCCGGCCCCGTCGCCCGCCCCCGCTGCGGCGGAGGAAGGCGACGACCATACCCAGACGCTCTCTCCCGCGGTGCGCCGCGCGGTGCTCGAGCACGGCGTCGATCCGAGCGCGATCAAGGGCACCGGCAAGGACGGGCGCCTGACCAAGGAAGACGTGCTCGCCGCCGCCAAGGCCAAGCAGGCCTCGCCCGCGCCCGCGGTGTCCGAACCCGCGCCTCCCGAGCCTGCCGAACGGCCATTGCCCTCCCACGCGCCTGCCCCGGGCGCCACCGGCGAGCGACGCGAGGAGCGGGTCAAGATGACCCGCATGCGCCAGACCATCGCCCGCCGCCTGAAGAGCGCGCAGGAAGAAGCCGCGCTGCTGACCACTTTCAACGATTGCGACATGACCGCGGTGATCGCGGCGCGCGAAGCCTACAAGGACCTGTTCGCGAAGAAGCACGGCATCAAGCTCGGCTTCATGAGCTTCTTCGCCAAGGCCGCGTGCCTGGCGCTGAAGGACGTGCAGGCGGTCAATGCCTACCTCGAAGGCGACGAGATCGTCTACCACGACTACGTCGACATCTCGGTCGCGGTCAGCGCGCCCACCGGGCTGGTGGTGCCGGTGGTCCGCAACGCCGATGCGCTGAGCTTCGCCGGGATCGAGCAGGCGATCGCCGACTACGGCCAGAAGGCGAAGGACGGCACGCTGACGATGGAGGACATGCGCGGCGGCACCTTCACCATCTCCAACGGCGGGGTGTTCGGCAGCCTGATGAGCACCCCGATCGTCAACCCGCCGCAAAGCGCGGTGCTCGGCCTCCACCGGATCGAGGACCGCCCGGTGGCGCGCGGCGGCGAGGTGGTGATCCGCCCGATGATGTACCTCGCGCTGTCCTATGACCACCGTATCATCGACGGACGCGAGGCGGTGACCGCGCTCAAGATCATCAAGGAAGCGATCGAGGATCCGATGCGCCTGCTGATCGACTTGTGAGCCCCAGTGCAGGCGGGGCTTCAGGGCGGAACGGACCCGCTTGCGGGACGAGGTCCCTGCCTTCGCAGGGACGCACGGAGTGAGTAATGGCTGATACCTACGACTACGACGTCCTGTTTATCGGCGGTGGCCCGGCCGGCTATGTCGGCGCGATCCGCGCGGCGCAGCTCGGGCTGAAGACCGCTTGCGCCGAAAGTCGCGAGGCGCTCGGCGGGACGTGCCTCAACGTCGGCTGCATTCCTTCGAAGGCGCTGCTGCACGGCTCGGAGCTGTTCGAGGAAGCGGCGCACGGTACGCTGGCGAAGTTCGGCGTCGAAACCGGCAAAGTCTCGCTCGATCTCGGCAAGCTGCAGGGCGAGAAAGCGACCGCGGTCAAGGAGCTGACCGGGGGCATCGAGTTCCTGTTCAAGAAGAACAAGGTCGACTGGCTCAAGGGGCAGGCGAAGTTCGCCGACGCGCACACAGTCGAGGTCGCGGGCAAGCGCTACACCGCGAAGGACGTGGTCATCGCCACCGGTTCCTCGGTCACGCCGCTGCCCGGCGTCGAAGTCGACAACGACAAGGGCATCGTCGTGGACTCGACCGGCGCGCTGGCGCTCGACCGCGTGCCGCAGCACCTCGTCGTCATCGGCGGCGGGGTGATCGGGCTCGAGCTCGGCAGCGTCTGGCGCCGGCTCGGAGCCAAGGTCACCGTGGTCGAGTTCCTCGATGCACTGCTGCCGGGAATGGACGGCGAAGTGCGCCAGGAAGCGGGCAAGCTGTTCGCCAGGCAGGGCATGGAGCTGAAGCTGTCGAGCAAGGTCACCGGGGTGACCGTGAAAGGCAAGAAGGCGACTCTGACCGTAGAACCTTCGGCGGGTGGCAAGAGCGAGACGCTGGAAGCCGACTGCGTGCTGGTCTCGATCGGCCGCCGGCCCAACACCGAGGGCCTCGGACTCGAAGCGATCGGGCTCGAGCTCAACCAGCGCGGCCAGATCGAGACCGGCGACGATTTCCGCACCCAGGTCGATGGCGTATGGGCGATCGGCGACGTGATCCCCGGCCCGATGCTCGCCCACAAGGCGATGGACGAAGGCCACGCGGTGGCGGAGAACATCGCCGGCCACACCGGCATCGTCAATCGCGAAGTGATCCCGAGCGTGGTCTACACGATGCCCGAGATCGCCGGCGTCGGGCTGACCGAGGAGCAGGCGAAGGAACGCGCCGAGATCAAGGTCGGCAAGTTCCCGATGCTCGCCAACTCCCGCGCCAAGACCAACCGCGACACCACCGGCTTCGTCAAGGTGATCGCCGACGCGCGGACCGACCGCGTGCTCGGGGTGTGGATCATCGCCTCGGTCGCCGGCACGATGATCGCCCAGGCGGTCCAGGCGATGGAGTTCGGCGCGACATCCGAGGACATCGCGCTCACCAGCCACGCCCATCCGACACACAGCGAGGCGGTCAAGGAAGCGGCGCTGGCGGTGACCGGCAAGCCCATTCATATGTGATACAGGCGGCGGGCCTTAGCCCCGCGACGGGTCGCGCCGGATGCTGAGGCGTGAGGATGAAGCTTTCGCTCGCCATCGCGGGGGCGGTCCTGGTTTCCGCGCTGGCCTGTTCCGTGGCGCAGGATGACGGCGGCGGCGCGCGCTTTGCGGTCACGCCGCTTACCTTTCCTGCCGGCGAGAACGCCGTACATCTCGCCGATTTCGACGGCGACGGTGCGCTCGACCTCCTTTCGGTCTCCGAAGCCGACGCAGAGCTTTCGATCCGACTCGGCGACGGCACCGGCGGCTTTGCCGCGGCCGTTCGCCATTCGGTCGGCGAATGGCCGGCGTGGATCGACAGCGCCGACCTCAACCAGGACGGCCGGCTCGACCTCGCCATCGCCCACCACGAGCAAAGCTTCTTCTCGGTCGTGCTCGGCGACGGTGCGGGCGGGGTGGCCGGAATCGAACGGATCGCGCTGCCGGCCGAGATCGCGCCGCACACGCATATGGTCCGCGCCGCCGATCTCGACGGCGACGGCGCGGCGGACCTCGTGTTCGACAGCCGCGACCGCTTCGGCCTGTTCGTGCTGACGAACGAGCCCGGCGCAGCCCTGCGCTTCCGGGCCGCGCCCGTCGACGTGCGCGGCGCGCCCTACCTCGGCTTCGCGGTCGGGGACGTGAACGCCGACTCGCTGGCCGACCTCGCCACGCCAAACGGCAACGACGTCAGCCTCCTCCTCAACGGCCGCGGTGGCGCCGCGCGCCTGGGCGTGGCTCAGCAGTTGCCGGTCCCGAGGCCGTTTTCGGTCGCTCTCGCCGACCTCGACGGAAAAGCCGGCGCCGAGCTGATCGCCGCTTCGGAAGACGAGGCGCAGGGCATCACGGTCTTCGCCCGGCGCGATGCAGCCTCGTTCGCCACCGAGGCGGCGGCCCGCTACGAGATGGCAGCCGGGCCCAAGAGCCTCGCCGCCGGCGATCTCGACGGCGACGGCTGCGCTGACGTGATCGCGGCGGCGTGGGCGCGCGACCTCGCGGTCGTGCTCGGCTGCGCGGCAGGGGCGCGCCTGGTCCGCCCGCCGCTCGAACGGCTGACCGCGCCGTGGTCGATCGCGGTCGGGGACGTGAACGGCGACGGCAGGGACGAATTCGTGGTCGTCGACGGCGAAAGCGGCCGGGCGAACCTCTACTCGCTGCAATCGCGGTGAGGCCCGGCACGGGCTAGCCGCACGCGCCGCAAGGGCGTAACGGCGCGCCATGTCCCTGCAACGCACCATGCAACGCTTCGCCCGCTGGCATGTCTGGCTTGGCTGGCTGGTCGGCTTCCCGATCCTGATGTGGACGGTGACCGGCCTGGTGATGGTCGCGCGGCCGATCGAGGAAGTGCGCGGCGAGCACTTGCGCGCGGCCCACGCCGCGCTCGACCCGGCCGGGATCGCCTTTCCGCCCGACATCGGCGAGCCGATCCACGAGGCGCGGCTGGTCGCCCAGCCCGACGGGCCGGCGTGGATCGTCACCGCGGCGGACGGCGGCCGCTGGCGCTATTCGGCGCGCTTCGGCACCGCCACGCCGCCGGTGGTCGAGGACGAGGCGCGCCGCATCGCGCAAGACGCCTATTCGGGCGAGGCCGGGCTCGAAGCCGTGACCTATCTGCCGGCCGGAGAAGCGCCGAGCGAGGCGCGCTCGAGCGCGGCGGTGTGGCAGGCGCGCTTCGCCGACGGCACGCACGTCTACATCGACGACGCCACCGGCGAGGTGCTGGCGCTGCGCACCGGGCAGTGGCGGCTCTACGACGCGATGTGGGGCCTGCACATCATGGATCTGCAGACCCGCGAGGACACCCACCACCCGATCCTGATCGCGTTCGCCGCGCTGGCCGCGATCGGCGCGGCGCTGGGCTGCGTGCTGCTGTTCCGGCGGCGCAAGGCGCGGGTGAAGGGATGACCGGGCGAGCCCTCTCTCCCCTTCAGGGGAGAGATACGAAGGCTTGCGAGCTTGCTCGCTAGCCGAAGTTGAGAGGGGCGCCTTCGGCGCTTGCGACATTCCCCTTCCCAACCCTCTCCCCTGAAGGGGAGAGGGCTATCGCGCCTCGCCCCGAACGGGCTAACGGGCGGATATGACGTCCATCCCCTCCCTCCCCCCCGCGCTCGATCTCGCCGGGATCGCGATCTTCGCTCTCAGCGGCGCCCTGCTCGCCGCGCGGCAGCGGCAGACGATCGTGACCATGGCGTTCTTCGCGCTCGTCACCGGCGTCGGCGGCGGCTCGGTGCGCGACCTCCTGATCGGCGCGCCGGTGTTCTGGGTGCGCGATCCGTGGGTCGCGCCGGTGGTGCTGCTGACCGCGCTGATCGCGTGGTTCACGCCCAACCGCTGGTGGGAAGGCAAGATGCTCGACTGGGCCGACGCGCTCGGCCTCGCGTTCTACTCGGTGCTGGGCACGGCCAAGGCGCTGTCCTACGGGGTGGAGACCGTGCCGGCAGTGCTGATGGGCGTGATCACCGGATGTGCCGGGGGCATCATCCGCGACGTGCTCGCGGGCCGACCCTCGATCCTGATGCGGCCGGAGCTCTACGTCACCGCCGCCGCGCTGGCGGCCACGCTGTGCGCGGCGGGCACGCTCGCCGGCCTGCCGCTGTTCGCGGTCTGGGGGGTCGCCGCGATGGCCGGCTTCGCCTTGCGCGGCGCGGCGCTGGTCTGGGGGCTGGAGCTGCCGGGGTACTCGCGCGAGAAGTAGGGAATCCTCCCGGCCGCGAAGCGATGGGGGAGGATTCGTCGTTACTCGAAATCCGGCGCGTGCGCGGTCCGGTAGCGGCCGCCGTCGAGCTTCCCGTCGCCCCCGTCCTGCGCGGCGCGTGCGCGGGCATAGGCTTCGTCGTCCCACTGCAGGTCGTCTTCGGCGGCCACGTCGCGATGGCCGAGGAACACTTCGCCGATGCGCCCGTCGTTGCCGATCCCGCACGAATACGGCGTACCGCCTTCGAGCTCGCCCGAGACGCGCCAGCCGTCTGCCGAGCGGGCCGCGCCGTCGACCGTGCCGACCCGGTCCGGACCGCGCTCGATCTCGGCCACGCACATGTCGACGGCGCGGTCGATGCCGCGGCTGTCGGAGCGCTGATAGCCGCCGGGCGCCTGGTAGCCGTAGTCCTCGCTGGGCCGCGGATAGCGGTCCTCGTAGCGCTCGCGCTCGCGGCGGTTGCCGGCGGCGCCGGCGATCGCGGCGATCGCGCCGAGGACGACCACGCCCGCGATCACGTCGCCGGCATCGATGTCGTTGTCGCGGTGGCGGCGGCGGCGGTCGCGCTCGGCGTCGAGCGCGTGGCCGTCGAACACTTCGGCGCGGGCGGGGCGCGGCAGCTCGACCGCGGCGGCCGGGCTCGCGAGCAATGAAAAGGCCGCGGCGACGGCGGTCGCGGCGGCCAGCCTGTTCGTTGTCAGGGTCATTCCAAGCCCCTCCCCCTCGATGCGATGGATGCGGCTAGGCGGTCCAGGCTTGCGACAGCCTGAACCGCGAAGCCCCCTCCCGCGAGCGGGAGGGGAATGGGCTCAGAGCCCGCGGATGCCGCTGTAGTCGATATCGACGACCCGGCCGTAGCGCACCTTGCAAGTGAACCTGCCCGAGTCGTAGCCGGCGTAACGGTCGTTCCATCCGCGATAGTCGTTGTCCCAGCCGCGGCCGTAGCGGTTGTCGCCCCGGCGCCAGTCGCGGCCCTGGGTGTTGACCGCGATCCGGCCCTTGACGGTGTAGCCGTCGCGCTTGCGGTCGATGCTGCGGATGTCTGTGACCTGCGCGTTGCCGCGGTACGAATGGCGGCTGGCATTCTGCTGGGCGGCGCGGACGCACTGCTCGACCGCCTGGCGCGAGCTGCCGGCACCGCCGTAGCCGCCATCGTAGCCGCGGCCGTAGCGGTCGCGGTTGCTCGAGGCCGAAGCCACGGCGGCGATTCCGCCGATGATCAGCGCGCCGGCGATGATCTCGCCCGCGCTGATGCCGTCGTTGTCGCGGCGGTCGCGGTCGCGATACTGCGCCTGCGCCGGAGCGGCCGAACCCATCGCCATCGCGCCAGCCGCGACGGTAGCGATCGTTCCTTTGGCCAGGGCTTTGGTAAGGGTCGTCATGATCTGTTCCTCTCGGTCGGTAGGGGCGACTTGCCCCGTCACGACTCCGGGATAGATCATGCGCGCTGTGGTCTGCCTGAATGTGGCCGACAGCCACCGTTCAGGAAATCATATTGTTTCCTGAACGGCTTGGCTCGCTCAGACTTCCTCGAGCTCTTCCTCGTTCATCGCCGGACCCGAATCCTGGCCCTTGGCTTCGAGATCGCGGTCGACCAGCTCGATGTAGGCGATCGGCGCCGCGTCGCTGGCGCGGATGCCGGCCTTGACGATGCGGGTGTAGCCGCCCTCGCGGCCGGCGTACCGCTCGGCCAGCACCTCGAACAGCTTCTTCTCCTGCGCTTCGTCGAGCAGGCGGCTGTGGGCGAGGCGGCGGTTCGACAGCCCGCCGCGCTTGGCCAGCGTGATCAGCTTCTCGACGTAGGGGCGCAGCTCCTTCGCCTTGGGCGTGGTGGTCTTGATCTGCTCGTGCTTGATCAGCGCGGCGGCCATGTTGCGCAGCAGGGCTGTGCGGTGGCCGGACTTGCGCTGCAGCTTGCGGCCGCCGTGTCCGTGACGCATTTCTGGTACTCCGTTCGTAAGGGGCCCGTATCAGGTAGCCCGGTCCAGGCGGCTCTCGGGGCGGCCGCCAAACCCTCGCGTGAAGCGCCGCGCAAGAGGCGATTTCGCGCGGAAAGTCAAGGGGGCGAGCGTCCTTCGAGACGGGCCTTCGACTACGCTCCGGATCAAGCCGGGGCTTCGCTCAGTCCCTCCTCAGGACGAACGGATGCTTTCAAAGGGCTTCGGGGCTGGTGGCTTAGGTTGTGGCGGCCTTCAAGCTCCCTCCCCCCTTCCCGAGGAGAGCACGACTGCCCGAGGTCCCTGCCTTCGCAGGGACTCCCTTCAGCGGGCTGAGCTTAACTGAACCTGCCTCCTGACCTCGAGGCTGGCGCCGGCATCGAAAGCGCCGCCGGGACCGGTGCCCACAGTGCTCACGCCGGCACCGGGGGTGCCGATAGTCACGCTCTGACCGGCGGCATTGTCGACGACGAGCTTGGCCCACAGCGTACCGCCCTCGCTGTAATAGGAGGTCTCGGCGGCCTCGCGCAGCGCTGCCAGGCTCGATTTCTCCGCGCCCCCGACAGGGGTGGTGAATCCGGGAAGCTCGAAGATGACCCACGACCCGTCGTCCATTTCCCGCACGGAAAGCGACAGGGACTCGCGGCTGGTCTCCACCCTGACTTCGGCTCCGCTGCGGATCGTGGTTTGCCCGGTGTATTCCCACCGCCGGCCGTTGCGGCTGAGCATGATCGGTTCTGTGATCGGGGCAGTCCCGAACCCCATGTTGGGGCCGAGGCCGAAGTGGCCGAAATCGCCCCGGCACACGGCAGCGCCCCAGTCCGGCTTGATCTCGCAAGCCTGGTCGTCGGAGGCGATGCCGTTGTCGAGCACGATGAAGGCACCGGGGACGCCGCCGACCGAGCCGTCCCGGTCGTGGATCGCCGCGCCCCTCCAGGCATTGGCCCGTCCCAGATCGGAGGCCCATCGGCGCACATACGGAGGGAAGCTGACAGGCTTGGCGTTGACGAATTGCGCGCCTTCGATCGCGTTCTCGGTGCTCATCCCGAAGCTGGTGTACATCAGGTAGGAGATCGCGCCCGCATCGCGCGTTTCGTTGGGCACGAAATTCACGAAGGTGGTGTTCTCCACGTCGTGGCGCATGTCGTAGTATTCGTAGCCCCGGATGGGGAAATCCGCGATGCCGTTCGGCAGGCTGCGGCCGTAGGCGATTTCCTCCGGAGTCCCGGGGTTGCCGATGTTGTCGGATTCGCCCACGAACACCGAGTCGACGACCTTCGACGTATATTCGGCGCGGCCGACCGCGGAAGCCGCGTGGGTGAAGCCGATGGCATTGTCGGCCACTCTCAGGTTCGTGAACAGGTGCAGCTCGCCGCGGCCCCAGACGGCGCCGTTGCGGTTCTTGTAGCCGGTGAAATTGGCGAAGTGGGACACCAGCGGCTCGCTGTCCGGGTCGGCCGGATCGGCAGTGGGGAAATGGTAGTTGCTGCCGCCGACGCTGAAAGTGTTGTCAGGGTTGGGGCCGCGGTCGAACATCAGGCCGTCGAAGTTGGAGTGGGCGGTGTTGCCGCTGAACTCCCGCACCTTGGTCCGGCGAGGCCAGGTATTCTTGCTGATCTCCGTCCCTTCGAACTGGCCCGTCGGATGCACCGGCAAGGCGAACCAGAAGCCGACCGAGTCGGACCCCGCGGCCACGTTGTCGCGGTAGATATTGTCCGGGTTGGTGATCCAGAAAGTCGACGCCGTGTTGTCGGACGCGATCAGGATGTGTTCGGATCTCTGGCCGGCCGCACCCCGTCCCGGTGTCGATGACGCCAACCCGGCCGGGCCGAGGTTGGTCGGCTCGCACGGCAGGGTCGGGTGGCACTTTGTCTGGATGCCGAGGTTGCGGACGAACCGGTTGCCGGTCTCGATCCCGTCCTCGAGGAAGAAGCAGTGGCCCACGGTGTTGTAGGTCACGTTGTTCTCGACCGCCACGTTGTCGGTGCCGTGCACCGTCACGCAGCGGCTGTAGGTGTCGTGGATCGCCGAGTTCCTGATGTACTGCCCCTGCCCTTCGCCGAGGAGGTGCCAGTGCATCGGATACCGGGCCAGGGTCAGGTGCTGGCCCATCCGCGACAGCTCGACGCCGGAGACCTGCACCTGCGATCCGGCCATCGCCATGATGTGCCCGCCGAAGTACGAGCTTTCCGCGTCGTCCGACGCC
>Ga0307505_10000674_pt1 | contig 34943 bp, 27 predicted proteins | sample 23_S_MG_FD_202183 | JGI IMG/M metagenome (GOLD analysis project Ga0307505, IMG submission 202183) | Soil microbial communities from Populus trichocarpa stands in riparian zone in the Pacific Northwest, United States - 23_S | ecosystem: Environmental > Terrestrial > Soil > Riparian zone > Trees...
ACCCAGCGCCCCGTGAAGCGCGACATCGCCCAGCCGAGCATGCCCATGTCGAGGATGTCCTGCACGCCGGCAGGATTGAGGATCGGCATCATCGCCGACACGAACTCGAGCTCGGAGCCGTGCGGCAGCGTCGACGAGCGGCACGCGTGATCGTCGGCGGCCAGCGCGAGCACGCCGCCGTACTGCGATGTGCCGGCCGCGTTGCCGTGCTTGAACACGTCGCCGCAACGATCCACGCCGGGGCCCTTGCCGTACCACATCGCGAACACGCCATCGACCTTGGCGCCCGGGAACAGGTTGGTCTGCTGCGTGCCCCAGACCATGGTCGCGCCGAGGTCCTCGTTGAGACCCGGCGTGAACTCGATGTTGGAGGCCTTCAGGTGTTTCTTGGCCTTCCACAATTCCAGATCGAAGCCGCCCAGCGGCGAACCGCGATAGCCCGAGATGAATCCGCCGGTATTGAGCCCGGCCGCGCGATCGCGCATCTGCTGCATGAGCGGCAGGCGCACGAGTGCCTGCACGCCAGAAAGGTAGATGCGGCCTTCGCTGCGCGTGTACTTGTGTTCGAGCGTGTACTCGCGATCGATGATCGGCGCGGGAACGGACATGTCGGACCTGGTGGCTGAGCCGGGAGCGGTCGGCGATTATATCAGCGCCCGATCCGTGCCGAACCCGGGACGCGTCCGTTCTCCCGGGTCCCAGCATCGGCCCGGAAGGGCTCAGACAAGTGCTGGAGCCTTCCAGCGTCGGCGAAGGGCAGGCATCGCCAAGGCTTGTGTGGGAGAGCCTTCAGGCTCGATGCCCTTCTCGGAGGTAGCAGAAAGGCATCGGTCGCGGAACGATTCCCACGAGCGCTTTGGCGCTGCCGCTGCAAGCACATCCGGATTGTCTTGCGTGGCGCTCGGCCGCTGCTCTACGCTCGCCCGTCGGCAGCGACTGCCAACCGGGGAACCCTCATGCTCGCTATCCTGGGCCACATCGCGTTCGGCCTGTTCGGCCTGTCCGTCCTGATCGGCATCGCCTGGCTGTTCTCGTCGAACCGTCGCGCGATCAGCTGGAAGCTCGTCGGGACGGGCATCCTGCTCCAGGTCGCGTTCGCCGCGCTCGTGCTCAAGGTGCCGTTCGGGCGCGATGTGTTCAATACCGTCGCGACCGGGTTCGTCAAGCTGCTCGACTACGTGCGCGCAGGCTCGGACTTCATTTTCGGCAGCTTCATGGATACCTCGAAGTTCGGCTTCGTCTTCGCCGTGCAGGTGCTGCCGACGATCATCTTCTTTGCCGCACTGACCGGCGTGCTCTACCACCTCGGCGTCATGCAGATGATCGTCAAGGGCATGGCCTGGGTCATCACCAAGTTCATGAATGTCTCGGGCGCGGAGACCACCTCGGTGTGCGCGAGCGTATTCATCGGTCAGACCGAGGCGCCCCTGACGATCAAACCGTATCTGGAGCGCATGACCCAGTCCGAGCTCATGACCGTCATGATCGGCGGCATGGCGCATATCGCCGGTTCGGTGATGGCCGCCTACGTCGGCCTGCTCGGCGGCGATGACGAAGGCCAGCGCATCTTCTTCGCCACGCATCTGCTCACGGCAAGCATCATGGCCGCGCCGGCGACGATGATGCTGGCCAAGATCCTGATTCCGGAAACCGAAGAACCGCTGACCCGCGGCACCGTCAAGCTCGAGGTCGAGAAAACCACCGCCAACGTGATCGATGCGGCGGCCACGGGCGCGGCCGACGGCCTGCGCCTGGCGCTCAATGTCGGCGCGATGCTGCTTGCGTTCATCGCCCTGATCGCACTGCTCAATGCGCCGTTCCAGTGGCTCGGCACGCATGCCTGGGGCGCCGATCCGGCCGCGGCCATCGCCGGGACATCGCTGAACGACTGGCTCACCGCACAGACCGGGCGGCCGACCGAGTTCTCGCTGCAGACGCTGTTCGGCTGGGTCCTTGCCCCGATTGCCTGGGTCATCGGCGTGCCGTGGCAGGACGCAACCCTGGTCGGCAGCTTCATCGGCCAGAAGATCGTCATCAACGAGTTCGTCGCCTACGTCGACATGGCCCGCAACATCGACCTGCTCACCGAGCACAGCCGACTGATCGCCACCTACGCGCTGTGCGGCTTCGCCAACTTCTCGTCGATCGCGATCCAGATCGGCGGCATCGGCGGCCTCGCCCCGGGCCGCCGCACCGACCTTGCCCGGCTCGGCATGCGCGCCGTGCTCGGCGGCTCGCTGGCAACGTTCATGACGGCGACGATTGCGGGAGTGTTGAGCATGCTCTGAACCGCGCTCGCGGATCCCGGGCCGGGCTGACGACGTTCGATCGCCGCCTGCCCTCGAGAGAGCATCAATTCAGCAGGTGCGGGCGATCGCCCGGCGGCGGGCGCCGTGCCTGATCACTCGCCCAGTTCGCGGCGCATGAACTCCGGCATGGCCAATGCGGCCTTGTGCACGTCGGCGTTGTAGTAGCGGGTCTCGAACTGTTTGGTCTGGGCGCCGCGTTCGCGGAACCCGGCAAGGTCGGCGCCCTTGCGCGCCATCGTCGCGCTCCACCAGCCGGTCGGATAGCACGGTTGCGGGAAGGTCAGCGTGCGTACGGCCTGGAAACCCGCGGTACGCATCGCCGAGCGCATCGACTTGATCAGTTGCAGGTGGGCGATCGGCGATTCGCTCTGCTGCACGAAGATGCCGCCCTGGCGCAACGCCTTGAAGCAGCTCGTGTAGAACGCCGCATTGAACAATCCTTCGGCGGGACCAACCGGATCGGTTGAATCGACAATGACGAGATCGACCGAATCGGCGTCGCAGTCGGCCATGTACTTGATGCCGTCGTCGAACAGCAGCTGCGCGCGCGGGTCGTCGTTGGCCTCGCACAACTCGGGGAAGTATTTTTCGGCAAGCCGGGTCACGCGCTCGTCGATTTCGACCTGGACGGCCTTTTCGACTTCCTCGTGGCGCAACACCTCGCGCAACGTGCCGCAGTCGCCGCCGCCGATGATGACGACGCGCTTGGCGCGCGAATGGGTGAACAGCGCCGGATGCGCCATCATCTCGTGGTAGAGGAAGTTGTCGCGCGTGGTCAGCATCATGCAGCCGTCGATGACCATGAGCTTGCCCCAGTCGGTCGAGTCGTGGACCTCGATGGTCTGGAACGGCGACGTTTCGGCATGCAGACGCTCGCGCGTACGAAAACCGATCGACGACCCGGATGGCTCGTAGGCTTCGGTGAACCAGCTCTGTTCCGGCATGGACATGACTTTCTTCCTGTACGGCGGGGGCAAACGGCATGGCGAAAAGCGCGCGATTGTAGCGGTTCGCGCGGCGAGTTGGCAGGCGAATGGGCGGGCCGTCGGCAACCGTTCATGCGCGAGCCGGAAAACGGGCGAGCCCCCGGCGCAGGCCCTCGCTACAATACGCGTCCCGGTGGTCCCGCGGCGTGCGAGGCTTCCGACTACCGGGACCTGTTCCTGTCAAAGCCCGCCGCTGCGACGTCGCTGCCACCCGGAGAAACCGATGACAAAGTCCTGGAGCAAGGACGACGCGCGACGCACCTATTCGATCGCCAACTGGGGCGAGGGCTACTTCGACGTCGCTGACGACGGTGCGATCCTCGTGCGCCCGCGGCGCGAGGGCGGACGCGAGTTGAACCTGGCGTCGCTGGTCGCCGAAGCGCGCACGCTCGGTGCGCGCCTGCCGCTGCTCGTGCGGTTTGCCGACATCCTCGATGATCGCCGCGAGCGCCAGCAACGCGCGTTCGCCCGGGCGATGGCCGATGCCGACTATGGCGGTGGTTACACGGCGATCTACCCGATCAAGGTCAATCAGCAAAAGAACGTCGCCGGTGTGCTCGCCGCCGGCGGCGGCGACGGTTTCGGCCTGGAAGCCGGCTCCAAGCCCGAGCTCATGGCCGTGCTCGCGCTGGCACGGCGCGGCAGCATCGTGATCTGCAACGGCTACAAGGACCGCGAGTACATCCGCCTTGCGCTGATCGGACGGCGCCTCGGGCTGGACATCTTCATCGTCATCGAGAAGCCCTCGGAATTGCGCTACGTGATCGAGGAGGCGAAGGCGCTCGGCGTCGAGCCGCTGCTCGGCGTGCGCATGCGTCTGAAGAGCCTCGGCGCCGGCAAATGGCAGAACTCCGGTGGCGACAAGGCCAAGTTCGGACTCACCCCACGCCAGCTGCTCACGCTGATCGACGAGCTGCGGGCGGCCGGCCTGTCGCACACGCTGAACCTGCTGCATTTCCACATGGGCTCGCAGATGTCCAACGTGCGCGACATCGCGCGCGGCATGCGCGAGGCGGTGCGCTATTTCGTCGAACTGTCGCAGCTCGGACTGCCGATCCGCTACATGGACGTCGGTGGCGGGCTCGGCGTGGACTACGAGGGTACGCGCTCGCGCTCGGACTGCTCGATCAACTACGGCCTGGACCAGTACGCCTCGAGCGTGGTCGGTGCGCTGGCCGAGGCCTGTGCGGAAAACGGTCTCGTGCCTCCGCATGTGCTGACCGAATCCGGACGTGCACTCACGGCGCATCATGCTGTGCTTGTGGTCAACGTCAGCGAGGTCGAGACTGCACCGGTCGGCGCGGTTCCGCCCGAGCGCGACGACGAGGCGGCCGTGCTGCGACGCCTGCGCGAAGTGCACGCCGAGATCGGAACACGGCCGGCGACCGAGCTGTATCACGAGGCCCAGTACCACCTCTCCGAAGGCCAGGCCCTGTACGCGCTCGGTCAGCTTTCGCTGGCCGACCGTGCCCAGCTCGACGACCTTTACTACGCGATCGTCAATGCCGTACGTGAACGGCTCAAGCCCGACGAGCGCGCGCACCGCCAGGTACTCGATGAACTCAACGAGACGCTGGTCGACAAGTACTTCGTCAACTTCTCGATTTTCGAATCCGCGCCTGACATCTGGGCGATCGACCAGGTGTTTCCGATCGTGCCGATCGCCGGCCTGGACCGCGAACCCAGGCGCCGCGGAGTCATCGCCGATTTGACCTGCGACTCGGACGGACGGATCGACCGTTATGTCGATGCCGACGGGGTCGATGTGAGCCTGCCGCTGCACGCGGTCGAGGACGGCAAGCCGTACCTGCTCGGTCTGTTCATGGTCGGCGCCTATCAGGAGACCCTCGGCGACATCCACAACCTGTTCGGCGACACCGATGCGGTCAGCATCCGGCTGACTGAAGAGGGACATGCATTCATCCACCTGCGCCGCGGCGACACCACCGACCTCATGCTCGACTACGTCGGTTACGATCTGGCCGAACTGCGCACCGCCTACCGCGACAAGATCGCCGCTGCGGGCGTCGACGACGTCACTGCACGGCGGTTCGAAGCCGCTCTCGAAGCCGGGCTGACCGGTTACACCTACCTTGCGGAGAACGCGTGATGAATGATCTGCAGGTCGGATTCGTCGGCCTCGGCGCGATGGGCTGGCCGATGGCGGGGCACCTTGCGCGCAGTGGCCTGCTGAAGTCGGTGTGGACGCGCACGCCGGCCAAGGCCGCAGCCGCGGCGCTCGAATTCGGCATCGACGCCGTGGATTCGCTCGCTCGCCTGGCCGGTCAGTGCGATGTGATCGCGCTGTGCGTGCCGGCCGATGCCGACGTGTTCGAGGCGGTCGAGGCGATCGCGCGGCATGCCGGGCCGGGCACGATCGTGGTCGATCATTCGACCGTCTCCTCGGTGACCGCAGGCCTGGCCCGCGAGCGCATGCGTGCAGCGGCCGGCGACTTCATCGATGCGCCGGTGTCCGGCGGTGTCGAGGGCGCCATCCATGGGCGCCTGTCGGTGATGGTTGGCGGCGATGCCGGGGTGCTGGATCGCGTGCGTCCCGTGCTCGACTGCTATGCGGCCAAGATCAGTCACATGGGCGATATCGGCGCCGGCCAGAACACCAAGGCGGTCAACCAGGTGCTGGTGGCCGGAATCGCCAATGCGGTGTGCGAGGGACTCGCACTCGGCGAGAAGCTCGGACTCGATGCCGACATGTTGATTCCGACCCTGCTCGCCGGCGCTGCCGGCAACTGGTTCCTCGAAAAGCGCGGCGCGACGATGCTGCGCAACGAGTTCAGTGTCGGCTTCAAGCTTGCCCTGCTGCACAAGGATCTGAAGATCGTGCGCGACCTCGCGCGCACCGCGCGCATCGACCGCAGCGTGATCGACCAGGCGCTGGCGGACTATGCGGTGCTGATCGCGCAAGGGCATGGCGACGAGGACATCTCGGCTCTGATCCGGCTCAAACGCGGCAAGTCCTGAATCCTGGCACCGCGTCCGCACGTGGTTACGAACCCTTCACATTCCCGGGCGGGAAACAAGGCATAAATGCCCCAGCGCCCGCACAACTGGCGAATCGGTCACATAGTTCGTGCGAAGCCGTGGCGCCGGGCGGTTCGACGCGCAAGACTTCACCATCTTCCACTGGAGCATCGTCCATGCATGCCTTGCGTCTCTCTGTTGCACTGGGTTTTTCGGTCGTCGCCTCGGCGACGCTGGCGCAGCCCATCCCGGGGCTATCGGTGCAGTCCATTCCGGGCAGTTATTCATCGCCCGTCGCCGTGCGCGCGCCGCACGATGGCAGTGGTCGTCTGTTCATCGTGCAGAAGGGTGGCCAGATCCGGGTCGTCAAGAACGGCGCACTGCTGCCCACGCCATTCCTGACGGTCTCGGTGACCACGTCAAGTGAAAGCGGGCTGCTGGGCCTGGCATTCCATCCGAACTTCGGCAAGCCTGATCTGCCCAACAACACCGAATTCTATGTCGCCTACACGCGGCCAAGCGGACAAGCCCAACTCGGGAGCACGCCCGATCAGGTGATCGCGCGTTACACCGTACCGACCCTGGATGCCGATGTCGCCACCGCCAGCGGAACCATCGTGCTGCGCGTGCCCGACCTGGCCGGCAACCACAACGGCGGCGACATCCATTTCGGGCCCGATGGCTATCTCTACTATTCCTCGGGCGATGGCGGCCCGCAGGGCAATCCGCACGGTTTTGCCGAGTGCCTGTGGAAGAAGCCGGCCAACAGTTCGGCCTGCGGTACTGCCACGGGCACCCAGTACTTCCTGCTCGGCAAGATGCTGCGCATCGATGTCGACAATCGCGGCGGCGCGGTGACCGCCGACATGTGCGGATCGGCAGGCATCGCGCCGGCCCAGTATTCGATCCCGGCGAGCAATCCGCATGTCGCCACGAGCAGCACCTGCGACGAAATCTGGCTGCACGGCTTCCGCAATCCGTGGCGCTTCAGCTTCGATCGCGAAACCGGAAATCTCATCATCGGCGATGTCGGTCAGGGCCTGTACGAGGAAGTGACCGTGCAGCCGGCCGGTGTCGGCGGCAGCGACCATGGATGGAGTCGGTGCGAAGGGCGTCACTACTACGATCTCGCGGGCAGCGGAACCGACTGTCCGGCCGTTTCCGGAACCGTCAATCCGTCGATCGAATACAACCACGGCGGCGGCCGCTGCGCGATCAGCGGCGGCTTCGTGTTCCGCGGTCCATCAGCGCCGTTGCGCGGAACATATTTCTACGGTGATTCCTGTGCCGGCGGGCTCTACTACGCGACCGCTGGTGCTCCCGGCGCGGACTGGGGCGGCCTGCAGAACTCGACGCTGAGTGTCGGTTCAACGTACGGATACGGAGAAGACGAATATGGCAACGTCTACATCGCCGAGGGAGGCGGCACCGTACGCAAGATCGTCTCCGATTTCATCTTTCCGGACGGATTCGACTGAGCAGGCCGGCAACCGTTGGCTCACTCCGGCAGGCGCCGGGGTGAGCGGACGATCCTCTTGGCCCTGCGGACCCAGCGACTGCAGCGGGCGTGCAGACGCTCAGCGTCCGGATTCTTCCTTGAGCGCGATCGCGTTGATGCCGTTCTCGGCAAGCGCCGCCTTGGCGATCTCCAGTTCGCTGGCCGTCGCGTACGGGCCCAGGCGCACGCGATGCCAGGTCTTGCCGTTGATCGTGACCGGGTAGACCTGGGCGACGAAGCCGGTCAGGGCCAGCTTGGCCTTGACCTCATCGGCACCTTTCGCACTCGGATAGGAACCGGCCTGGAGCACGTAGCGCGCGCCGGCGACCGGAGCGGTTCCAGTGGCGGGCTGCTGTGCGGATGCACTGGCGCTGGCTTCCCTGCGCACCTGGGCCGAGATTTCGGCGTCCGGAATCACGACTTCCATTTCCGGCAGCACCGAATAGAAGTCGAAGCTCTTCTTCGGTTTGCCGTCGCGGGTCTCGACCAGAGGAGGCTCGCTTTCGCGCGGCGCGACGGCGCCGGGATTCGGTTGCGGCAGGTGTTTGCCGCGCAGGATCGGTGCCCAGTTGCCGGCGAGGAACGCCGCGGCGACGAGCAGACCGAGTACGACCCCGATGCCGAGCCAGACCCAGGCCGGCCAACCGCGGGAGCCACCACCGCGGGTGGCCTGTTTGCGCGAACGTGCTGCCATTACATGCTCTCCGGAGCGGACACGCCGAGCAGACCGAGTCCGTTGGCGAGGACCTGACGCGCCGCCTCGGCCAGCGCGATGCGCGCATTGCGCAGGTCGGCGTCGTCGACGATGAACTGGTGCGCGTTGTAGTACGCATGAAACGCCGCTGCAAGTTCGCGCAGGTACTGGGCGACGAGCTGCGGGTCGAGATTCGTCGCCGCCGTTTCGACGACTTCGGGATAGCGCGACAGTTCGCTCATGAGCGCACGCTCATGCTGGCTGTCCAGCCGCACCAGGGCAGCAAGTCCGGCGCCGATGTCCGCGTCGATGCCGCGTTCATCTAGCTGCCGGCGAACACTGCATACACGGGCATGCGCGTACTGGATGTAGTAGACGGGATTGTCGTTGGTCTGCGCGCGGGCGAGATCGATGTCGAACACGAGCTGCGAATCGGTCTTGCGCGCAACGAGGAAATAGCGCGTCGCGTCGCGGCCGACCTCGTCGACGAGATCGCGCATCGTCACGTAACTGCCGGCGCGCTTGGAGATCTTGACCTCTTCGCCGCCGCGCATGACCGTGACCATCTGGTGCAGCACGTATTCGGGCCAGCCGGTCGGGATGCCGATGTCGAGCGCCTGCAGGCCGGCGCGCACGCGCGTGATCGTCGAGTGGTGATCGGCGCCCTGCTCGTTGATGGCGCGCACAAAGCCGCGCCGCCACTTGCCTTCGTGGTAGGCGACGTCGGGCACGAAATACGTGTAGCCGCCGCCGGATTTGCGCATGACGCGATCCTTGTCATCGCCGAAATCCGTGGTCCGGAGCCAGAGCGCACCCTCGTGCTCGTAGGTGTGCCCCGCATCCACGAGGCGTTGCACGGTCTGTTCGACCTTGCCTTCCGAATACAGCGACGACTCGAGGAAGTAGACATCGAAGCCGACCCCGAACGCGCGCAGATCCAGATCCTGCTCGCGCCGCAGCCAGGCGACGGCGAAGCGGCGGATCGCGTCGACATCGTCGACGTCGCCGCTCGCACTGATCGCCTGACCGTCGGCGTGCACGGTCTGGCCGTCGATGAAATCGCGGGCGACGTCCTTGATGTAGTCGCCGCGGTAACCGTCGGCTGGCCAGCTCTCATGCTCGGGCTCGATGCCCTTGCAGCGTGCCTGCACCGACAGGGCCAGATTGTCGATCTGGGCGCCGGCATCGTTGTAGTAGAACTCGCGCGTCACCGCCCAGCCGTTCGCCGCAAGCACGCGGGCGAGGCTGTCGCCGACTGCCGCGCCCCGGCCGTGACCGACATGCAGGGGACCGGTCGGATTGGCCGAGACGAACTCGATCTGCAGCTTGCGCCCGGCACCGGATTCGTTGTGGCCGTAAGTGCCTGCGGCAGCGAGGATGCGGCGGATTTCCGCATGCGCCGCTGCATCGCCAAGGAAGAAGTTGATGAAACCCGGGCCGGCGATCTCGATGCGTGCCAGGCGCTCGTCGCGGATGGCCGCAGCAAGCGCCTCGGCGATCTCGCGCGGCTTGCGCGAGGCAGCCTTGGCCAGCACCAGTGCGACGTTGGTGGCGAAATCCCCATGCTCGCGACTGCGCGTGCGTTCCACGACAAACGTCGGGTCGGCCCCATCGGGCACGACGTGGCGCGCGCGCAGTTCAGCGAGCGCTCCAAGGATCAGCTCGCGCAAGGCATCTTTCACGGGAGGTTTCGATCTCGAGCGGGGCCGCCCATTGTACGGTGCTGCCGGTGGATTCCGAAATTCGATCCGGCAACGGGAAGACGAAAGCGTACGGGTATCCCCCATTGCGCGACATTTCTTCGCGCTGGCGCAGGAACAGGCGCCAACTGCTTGTCGGGAAAGCGCAATCGCCGACGCGTCATTCCTGTGGATAAGTCTGTGGGAGAACGTGTCGCCCGGATCTGCGGCCAATTGCAGCTTGTCAAGCCGGGTGCCCGCCGGCAACCGTGTTTCGTATCCTATCTATCTGAATGCGAAGGAATAAAAAAGTGTGACCGGCACGTGAATGCGCATCCAGGGGGCAATCCTCGCGGAACAGGACGCATGTGTATAAAAATCGCCACGAATCCGCGCCAAGTCCCTGCCGCAAGCGGGAAATCAGGCGCCCGCGGGGGAGTCGACCAGGCCCGCGGCGGCTTCACTGAAGGCCTGAAGGACCTGTCGTCCGTTGGTCGGCTTGCCGCTGATCGCGATGCGCGCGCGCAGGCCGAGGCTCAGCGACTTCAGGCGTGCAGCATTGGCGCGTTTGGCCTCCTCGAACGCAACCCGACCGAGCGCCGAATTGAAGCGGTGCAGATCGAAGAAGAAGCGGTCCTGCCCGTCGGTCAGGAAGCCGAGCACGGGCATGGCGCTGTCGCCGTCGTCGATATCGCGCTGGCAAAGCATCTCGCGCTCAAGGCACAGGTTGCGCGCACTCGCGGTGAACCGGGCAAACGGATCGGCGACGTTGGCGGTGTCCAGATCGGCAGCGATCAGGGCCAGTTCGTGGGCATGCTGCATGCGCACGTCGTCGCGCCAGCCGGGTCGATGCTTGTCCAGCTTCTGCGCGAGCTTGGTTGCCAGGGCCCCTCCGGATTGCACGAGTTCTGCCGCGTTGAACGCCGCACTTCCTGGCGGCGGGCGGGCGTCGAACGTGCTGCCTGCAATGGCGAGGTCCAGCGCGAGGTAGATGTCTGCGTCGCTGTCGCGCGCAAAGCCGCAGCTGTCGAGAATGCGCACTGCTTCCTCGGTACTGGCGCGCTCATTGGCGCCAACACCGGCAGCATAGGCTGTCTTCTCGCGCTGACGCAGGTCGTGACAGGCGGCGAACAGGCCCAGGATGCACCAGTCGCGCAGACTCAGGGCGAGCGCACCGTGGGTCGCGATCAGCTTGCCGATGCGATCCCGGTAGATGTCGAGGACATGTCCCTCGTTGTGGTAGTCGTGAAAGTCCTCGCCCCAGCTGCCATGGCGCAGCGCAAGCCGGGCGTATCCGATGCGTACCGCGTCATCGGTGCGCGCACACAGGCGCTGCGCATCGTCGCCGAGCGAAACCAGTGCGGCCAGCCGCGAACGTCGCTCGTCAAGCGCGCTCTCCAATGCCGCCATGCGGTCGCCGCCAAGCACGCGTACAGCCGCCACATCGGGCAGTTCCAGCTCGATGGCATCGGGCGGAAAGCGGTGCGGAAACTCGAAAATCACCGGTTGCACGGGCCTCGCTGGACGGTGGCCGAGTATAGAGCCAGCACCTGCGTCGATGCGCAAGACGTTCGCTTGTGCTGCATTGCGGCGAGCGGCTGCCAGCGCAGGTCAGATCAAGCCACGGCGTGCCAGCGAAGTCGGCGTGCCGCTGCCGATGATGAAGTGATCCAGGACCCGCACATCGACGAGTTGCAACGCATCGCGCAGACGCAACGTGATCGCCCGATCGGCTGCGCTGGGCTCGGCGACGCCGGATGGGTGGTTGTGCGCAAAGATCACAGCGGCGGCATTGTGCGCAAGGCAGTGACGCACGACCTCACGCGGATGCACGCTGGCGCCGTCGATCGAGCCGCGAAACAGCTCCTCGAATGCGATCACGCGATGGCGGTTGTCCAGGAACAGGCAGGCGAACACCTCATACGGATAGGCCTCCAGGCGCGACTTGAGGTAGCGCGCGCTGGTATCGGGATCGGTCAATGCGTCGGTTTCGCGCATCTCGCTGTCGAGATAGCGGCGGCCGACTTCGAGCGCAGCCTGAAGCCGGCACCAGGCGACCGTGCCAAGACCGGCAGCCTGACGGGGCAGGCGCAGCAGCGGTTTGAGCCCGCCGGCGGCCGAGAGCAGGTCGCGACCGCCATCCACTGCGGTGCGTCCGCGGCGCCCACTGCCGATGAACACCGCGAGTAGCTCGGCATCCGACAAGGCCCCGGCGCCACGCGACAGCAACTTCTCGCGCGGGCGCTCGGCCTCCGGCCATTCCCGAATACTCATCGATATCAGCCTCCGCAGGGATGAGACGCGAATGTAGCGGTCGATATTCCATGGCGGCAGCGGCAAGTGCAGCGAAATTCGGTAAGCTAACGCCACCTGTTCGTGTAAGAAATTTCCTGCATGGGTCAACCGTCGCTCGATCGCGTGCGTGTGCTGCTGGGCGTGTCCGGCGGCATTGCGGCTTACAAGTCCGCCGAACTCGTACGCCGCCTGCGCGACGCCGGCGCGCAGGTGCGGGTTGTCCTTACCGAAAGCGCCGCGCGCTTCGTCACCGCGCTGACGTTCCAGGCGCTTTCGGGAAATCCCGTACGCAGCAGCCTCTGGGACGAGACAGCCGAGGCGGCGATGGGGCATATCGAGCTGGCGCGCTGGGCCGATATCGTGCTGATCGCGCCGGCTTCCGCCGATCTGCTCGCACGTCTGGCCCAGGGGCGCGCCGACGATCTGCTCAGCACCCTGGTGCTGGCGACCGCAGCGCCGGTGAGTGTCGCGCCGGCGATGAACCTGCAGATGTGGGCAAACCCGGCGACCCGGTCCAATCTGGAGGTCCTGCGCGAGCGCGGGCTGCGCGTGCTCGGTCCCGCTGCCGGCAGCCAGGCCTGCGGCGAGGTCGGCGACGGGCGCATGCTCGAGCCCGAGGAACTCATTGCCGCCCTCGCGGCCCAGCGCGGCCCGCGCCTGCTCGAGGGCGTGCGCGTCCTGGTCAGCGCGGGACCCACGTACGAGGACATCGATCCGGTGCGTTTCATCGGCAACCGCAGTTCCGGAAAAATGGGCTTCGCCGTGGCGGCGGCCGCAGCCGCGAGCGGCGCCGAAACGACGCTGATCGCCGGACCGGTGAGCCTGGCGACGCCGTGCGGGGTGAATCGGACCGATGTGCGAAGTGCGCGCGAGATGCAGGATGCGGTCCTTGCCGCCGCCGCACACAGCGACATCTTCATATCTGCCGCCGCGGTGGGCGACTTCAGGCCGTGGACGGTCTCGAATTCGAAGCTGAAAAAATCCGGACAACCCCTGGTCCTGGAACTGATCGAGAACCCGGATATCCTCGCCGGCGTCGCGCAGACGCCCCGGCGTCCGTTCCTGGTCGGGTTCGCCGCCGAAACCGATGATCTGGAGCACTACGCGCGCGCCAAACTCGAGCGCAAGGGACTGGACATGATCGCGGCGAACCAGGTCGGCAGCGATCTCGGGTTCGAGTGCGCGGACAACGCGCTGTTGCTGCTGTGGGCCGGCGGCAGCGAGCAGATCGGGCAGGCCGACAAGCGAATCGTCGCGCGCGCGCTGATCGAGCGCGTGGCCGAGCGTTTCCACAGTCGCAATGCGCTCGCCCGGAATGGATGACCGCGGGCGCGCTCACCCATGCGGTCGCACGCTGGTGCGGCGGCATCCCTCCTTCTTTCGTAGACAGACCAGCGTGCAGCGGCACGTGCGGCGAGACCTATGAGTTCAAGCACGGCTTCGATCCGGTTGCGGGTTCTTGATCGGCGGCTCGGCAGCGAGTTTCCGCTCCCTCACTACGCGACCGCGGCGGCGGCCGGCATGGACCTGCGCGCCATGGTCGACGCCCCACACGAACTCGCTCCCGGCGTCTCGGCGCTGATTCCCAGTGGCATCGCGATCCATATCGGCGATCCTTCGCTGTGCGCGCTCGTGCTGCCGCGCTCCGGTCTGGGCCACAAGCACGGCATCGTGCTCGGCAATGGCACCGGCCTCATCGATGCCGACTACCAGGGGCCGCTGATGATTTCGTGCTGGAACCGCTCAGCGGTCGCGTACACGCTGCAGCCGGGTGAACGCATCGCGCAACTGGTGATCATGCCGGTCGTCCGGGCGAGCTTCGAGCAGGTGGACGAGTTCATGCCGAGCGCGCGCGGCGACGGCGGATTCGGCAGCACAGGACGCAGCTGACGCGCCTGGGAGCCTGCGCGGCAGCAATGTTCGAGGCGAGAAGTCCGCTGCGCGAGGACAGTTTCTTGACGATTCGCCGGCGCGTAGTGGTTCTTCGGGCCAAGAAGCGGCGGGAAAAATGGACCGTGCAGCGAACTTCGCAGCCCGGACGGCTTCTGCCGCGCAGGCTCCCAGCGCCGGTCCAGGGGCGTGCGAGCTTCCGACGCGCGGAGTGTGGCGCAGGTCAAGCGCAACTTTTGCCGAATTGCTACGCTACGGCGCTTGCCGCAGCGGGGCGGGGATCGAGATGACGGGAAAAGTTCGAGCAGGGAAAATCGCAGACGCCGCAACCGGCGATCAACCGGCGGCGAAGTCGCGCGCACGCTACAAGCCGAACGTGCGTGTCCTGTTTCCACTCGCCGTTGCGACCCTGCTGATGTTGCTGGCGTTCTTCCTGATCTGGCAGAGCTCATTGGTCTGGCGTGCCAGCGGCAGTCTCGAGCACGCCGAGGCCGTGCGTCAGCAGCAACTGGTCCGCTTGGGCGCGCAGCTTGCGCAGATCCAGAAGAAAGCGACCGACCTGCTGGAGTCACCCGAAATCCTCGCGGCGCTGGCGACCGATGACGATGACGGGCTGGCCGTGGCGGCTCTGGCGGCGAAACAGGCGTGGCCGGAGCTGACCGATGTGACGTTCTACAGTCCGCGGCTCATGGAGGTGTTGCGTCAGGATCTGAGCCGATTCGGCTATGGCCGCGCGCACATGCTCATGCAGGCACAGTCCAGTGGCATGCCGGCCCAGGCGCAGATGCGCACCGAACCCGGAGTCGGTCAGCAACTCGTCCTTGCCCTGCCGGTGCGGCGCGCTGGCCAGCCCGTGGCATTCGCCTACCTGCAGTTGCCGTTCGCCCCGATTCTGGAAACATTCCGCGGCGCGGGCTCCAGCAGCGCTCGCATCGACCTGCGCCAGGGCGATGGTCGCGGCGACATGATCATCGCGAGCCTGGGCAGCTCCGGCGAGAGTTCGCTCGGCGATCTTGGCATTCCCGTGGAGGGTTCGCGGCTCCGCATCGGCATCGCCGACGCCGACTTCTCGATCATCGTAACGCGCAACATGTGGATTCTTTTCCCGTTGACATTCCTGTGCCTGCTCGCTGGTTTCGTGGCGTTGTGGCTCCGGCAGGTCGGCATGCAAGGTGCAGTCGACCGACTGCGTCCCGGCCATCGCACGCAACACGAGGAGCTCACCTTGGGTCAGGCCATCAAGCAACAGGCGATTGCGGAGAAGGAAGTTTCGCAAGCCGCCACGGCAGCCAAGCCCGTGGCCGCTGCAAAACCCGCGCCGGCGCGGCGAATCGACAAGCAGGTCAACGTCGACCGCAGCATCTTTCGTGCATACGACATCCGCGGTGTGCTCGGCCAGACGCTGACCAATGGCGTCGCCCATCTGATCGGTCAGGCCATCGGCAGCGAGGCGCAGCAGCGCGGCCTGCGCGAGATCGTTGTCGGTCGCGATGGTCGCCTGTCCGGTCCGGAGCTGTCCGCCGCGTTGATCGAGGGACTGCGCACGAGCGGCTGCGATGTCATCGATATCGGGCTGGCGCCGACCCCGCTGACCTACTACGCCGCGTTCCAGTTGCAGACCGGCTCATGCGTCTCGGTCACCGGCAGCCACAATCCGCCCGACTACAACGGATTCAAGGTCGTGCTGGGCGGAGAAACACTGGCTGAAGCAGCAATCCAGGACCTCTACGCGCGCATCGCCGAGAACCGTTTCAGCAGCGGCGAGGGCGGTCTCCAGGTCATGGATCTGACCCAGGATTACATCACCCGCATCACCGACGACATCCAGGTCGAGCGCCCGCTCAAGATCGTCGTCGATTGCGGCAACGGCGTGGCAGGTGCCGTCGCGCCCGCGGTCCTCGAAGGAATCGGCTGCGAAGTCATCCAGCTCTATTGCGAGGTCGACGGCCAGTTCCCGAACCATCATCCGGATCCATCGGACCTGCACAATCTGCAGGATCTGATCATGTCGGTGAAGCAGACCGGGGCGGATCTCGGCATCGCGTTCGACGGCGATGGCGACCGTCTCGGCGTGGTAACCCGAACCGGCGACGTGATCTATCCCGACCGCCTGCTCATGCTGTTCGCGATCGACGTGCTCAGCCGCAATCCCGGCGCGACGATCATCTACGACGTCAAGTGCACGGGTCACCTGCAACCGCTGATCCTGCAGCATGGCGGCAGCCCGATCATGTGGCGCACGGGCCACTCCCTGATCAAGGCAAAGATGCGCGAGACCGATGCGCAGCTGGCCGGGGAAATGAGCGGTCACTTCTTTTTCGCCGAACGCTGGTACGGATTCGACGATGGCATCTATGCAGCCGCACGCCTGCTCGAAATCCTTGCCGGCGACCTCGCCGGCCGGGCACCGGAGGAAATCTTCGCGAGCGTGCCCAAGGGCGTATCCACCCCCGAACTGAAAATCCCGCTGCACGAAGGCGAACACTACCGGTTCATCGAGACCTTCAAGGCCAAGGCGACGTTCGAGGGCGCACGACTGACCACGATCGATGGCGTACGGGCCGACTGGTCGGACGGCTGGGGCCTGGTCCGCGCGTCCAACACGACTCCGGTGCTCGTGCTGCGTTTCGACGCCGACAACGAGGCGGCACTGCTGCGCATCCAGGGTGTGTTCCGCGAACAGTTCCGCTTGATCGACAGCGCCATGCCGCTGCCGTTCTGACGCGCTAGCGCGTCACTTTCAAGCGCGCGAGAACAGCAGGGAAAACGACCGCGCGCGATCGGCCACGCGTGGCGACCCCAGGCACTACGGGCGTCGCGCTTCGAACGCCTGCTTGATCTTCAGGTAGTGGGCGACGTCGGTCTCGAAGCGCCCTTGCGCGGCCTCCCGCTCGCGCTTGCGGCGGTCGACGATGACATGCTGGCGCTCGATCTGCTTGCGCAGGTCGCTGATCTGGGTCGACAGTCGCTGTGGTAGCGGCTTGCCGCCGGCCTCCAGCTCGGCGGCAAGGCCGAGCATCTCCGCAAGGCTGCGTTCCTGGCTCTGCAGGCCGATCTCGGAACTGCGCAGATTCTGCTCGATCATCAGCAATTGCTGGCGTTGCGCGTTGCGCAGATCGTCTTCGGTCGGGTAGGCGGCAAGCATCTGCTGGTCGTTGCGTGCCTGCGCCTCCGCCGCCTCGCGCTCAGCGAGCTCACGCGCCTTCTCGGCCTTGGCAGCAGCCAGTTCCTCAGCGGTCTTGGCCGGTTCCACGCGCTTGACGACGATGCCATGCGCATTGACGACTTCGTAGCCGCGCTTGCTCGCATCGACCGGCAGAGAATCGGAATAATGCAGATTGCCTTCCGCATCGCGCCATTTGTAGCGCGTGCCGCCGGCCGCAGACACGGCGCCAGCGAACAGGGCGGTACAGACAATCGACACGACGGCACGGCAGATCAGGATGCGCATGGACTTCTCCTCGGTCGCGAGTATAGGCGAGGGGCCCGATCGTTGGCAGCGATGGCGGTCACACGCCGTAGCGATCGCGGTAGGCCAGCAGCGACGGACGGATTCGGGCGAGATCCGCCCGTTCGCCAGAATAGGCGAGGAGATCGCCCAGGCTCGCGATCGCGGCAACCGGGATGGCGAATTCCGAACCGACTTCCTGGGCTGCCGAGAGTGCTCCCTGACCGCGCTCCTCGCGGTCCAGCGCGATCAGCACGCCGGCAGGGGTCGCACCTTGCGCACGGATCAGCTGCAACGACTCCCGGATCGCGGTTCCGGCGGTGATGACGTCGTCGACGATCAGCACGCGACCACGAAGTGGCGCGCCGACCAGGGTGCCGCCTTCACCATGGCTCTTGGCTTCCTTGCGGTTGTAGGCAAAGCCGACGTCGCGGTCGTGATGTTCGGCCAGCGCTGCCGCGGTAAGCGCAGCGAGCGGGATACCCTTGTAGGCGGGGCCGAACAGCAGATCAAAACCGATGCCGGACTGCACGGCGGTCTGCGCGTACGCACGACCGAGGGTGGCCAGTGCTGCGCCGGTGTCGAACAGCCCGGCATTGAAGAAATAGGGGCTGACCCGCCCCGACTTGAGAGTGAACTCGCCGAAGCGCAGCACATCGCGCGCAATGGCCAGATCGAGGAACGCGCGTTGGTGGGCTTGCATGGGTGGGGGTCGGAGTCGACGGAGCGGGAGCCGAAAGCGGGAACGCAAGGTAGCAGTTTCGCCGGTGCCGGGCACGCGCGGCCCCGACCGTCCCGGGCCATGCATGCGCCAGAACGTTGCATCCGTGCGCCGAAGCGTTGGCCGGCGAGCGCAGGACGATCTAGCATGCCGGTCCAGATGAACACGGTCGCCACGCCCGTCCTGCGCAATCTCGTCTCCGGCAGCGCCGGCCGGTTCTGGCTGCTCCAGTCGGTCGGCTGGTTCGGCTATTTTGCCCTGCACTTTCTTGCCGCGATGGGTTACGGCAAGGCGATGAGCTACGTATCCGTCTCGGCGGCCTCCGCGCTGAGCGGTTTCGTCGTCACGGCGTTGCTGCGACTGGGCTATCGGGCCGTCGCGAGCTGGCCGCCGCGACGCATGATCCCCGCCTCGATCGCGCTGCTGGTCCTTGCCACGGGTGTCTACGCCAAACTGTGCGCGGAGATCCTGTTCGGCTTCTGCGTCAGCTGTCGACCGGAAAGCATCCTTGGCTATATCGGCCACTTCGGCACTTCGCTTTACGTCATTCTTTCCTGGAGCGGCTTCTATTTTGCGATCCGCTTCAGCCGCCAGCTCGCGCTCGAGCGGGAGGCGTTGCTGAAGGCCCATGCGATGGCCCACGAAGCCCAGCTCAAGATGTTGCGCTATCAGCTCAATCCGCATTTCCTGTTCAATACGCTCAATGCGATTTCGACCCTGGTCCTGGATGGCCAGAACGCGACCGCCAATCGCATGGTCAGCGGATTGTCGGGGTTCCTGCGCCACACGCTCGATTCCGATCCGGTCCAGTGCGTACCACTGGGCGACGAGATCGGCGCGATCGAGCGCTACCTCGGCATCGAGCAGTTGCGTTTCGGCGAGCGGCTGCGCATCCGGATCAATGCCGATGCCGAGGCGCGCCGCGGACGAGTACCGAGCCTGATCCTGCAGCCACTGATCGAGAACAGCATCAAGTATGCCGTCGCCCGCCGTGCCGAGGGCGGAACGATCGCGATCGATGCGCAGGTGCGAGGAGATCGCCTGCATGTGGTCGTGCGCGACGATGGCCCGGGCCTTCCGGTCGAGCCTGCCAGCAACGGTGTCGGGTTGGCCAACACGCGCGAGCGACTCGCTGTGCTCTTCGGCGATCGCCAGCACTTCGGTACGCGCAATCTCGATCCGCATGGACTGGAAATACTGCTCGACCTGCCATTCGATCCCGCGCCGCATGCGGGAGCTTGCACATGAAGCTGCGCACCTTGATCGTGGATGACGAGCCGCTGGCGCGGCGTGGTCTGGAGCTGCGTCTGGCGCGCCATGCCGACGTCGAGATCATCGGCCAGGCAAGCAATGGACGCGAGGCGTTCTTCGCCGTATCCGCCTTGCGTCCGGATCTCATGTTCCTCGACGTGCAGATGCCCGAAGTCGATGGTTTCGCGCTGCTGCGCGCGCTGCCGGCGGAGCAGATGCCGGTGACCGTGTTCGTGACCGCCTATGACCAGTACGCGTTGGACGCGTTCGCGGCGAACGCGATCGACTACCTGCTCAAGCCGGTCGATGACGAGCGCCTTGACCAATCGCTCGAGCGCGTTCGCGTGCATCTGCAGTCCAGGACCGCCACCGCACACCGCGACCGGTTGCTCGGCCTGCTCGCCCAGGTGTCGGGTCGACCGGAGCTGGAGCTGACCCAGGCCTTGCAGGGCGATCTGGCAAGCTCCCCGGAGGGTGCAAACCGACTGGCTTTCCGCGACGGCGATCGCACCGTGCGACTGGATCCGGCCGAGATCCGCTGGATCGATGCGGCCGGCGACTATCTATGCGTTCATGCGGGCGCCGAAACACTGGTTCTGCGCGCGACCATGCGCGAAATGGAGCAACGCCTGGATCCGCGCCGATTCCTCCGCATCCATCGCTCGACGATCGTCAATCGCGATTGCGTGCGCGAGTTGCGTTCGCATGTCAATGGCGAATACTTCGTGACCCTCGAGTCCGGCCAGACCCTCAAGCTCTCGCGCAGCTACAAGGACAAGGTGCCGCTGCTGAACTGATGGCGTTCGCGGCGATGCCCGGCGCCTGCTCTTGTGGGAGGCCCTTCAGGCCGATGCTCTCCCTCGATCCTGGCGAAAGACATTGAGCCGGAAGTCTCTTCCGCTGGAGCTGCGGCGACCCACGGCGAAATCCCGAACGCTTCGGCGCGCCGAACCGACGCTTCGGCGCAGGCCACGAAACTTCCGTGACGATTGCCGCATCCGAACGATGGCCTGCACAACGAGACTGCAGGTTCGCGAGGAAACGTCATGAAGCTGGTCGAAGCATCGCTGCGCAATCCCCTGGCGGTCGGGGTCGTCGTCGTCCTTGTCTGCCTGTTCGGCTGGATCAGCATGAGGGAACTGCCGCTGCAGCTCTTTCCCGACATCGATCGCCCGCAGATCAACATCGGAACAAACTGGCGCGCAGCGTCGCCCGAGGAAGTCCAGGCCGAGTTGCTCGAACCCCAGGAGCGTGTTCTGCAAGGATTGCCCGGCGTCGAGGAAATGCTGGGAAGTGCGCAATCCGGGCGCAGCAACGTGAATCTCACCTATGCGATCGGTACCGACATGAATGCGGCGCTGGTCGAGGTGATCGGACGGCTCAACCGGTTGCCACCGATGCCGCGCGACGCGGATCGTCCGGTCGTCGATCTCGGATTCGACACGAATCAGGTGCTGACCTGGTTCTTCGTGCAACTGCTTCCCGGAACGCCGGGAACGACGCTGGATCATCGCCGCTTCGTCGAGAACACGGTGCAGACGCGTCTGGAGTCGATTCCGGGGGTCGGCAGCGTCATCGTGCGTGCCGGTGAACCCGAACAGTTGCGGATCACCGTGGATCTGGGCCGCGCGGCAGCGCTCGGCGTGCCGATCGCCGACATCGCCGCGCGCGCGGCCAGTGCGATCGACGTATCGGGCGGCCAGATCGAAGTCGGCCGGCGCGAATACACGCTGCGCTTCGCTGGACGCTATGCGCCGCAGGATCTCGGAGAACTTGTCCTGGCCTGGCGCGATGGCCGGCCGGTATTGCTCGGCGATGTCGCCACGATCGAACTGCGCCCTCCGGAGACGCGGTTCTTCCAGTACCAGAACGGCAATCCGGCGATCGGCATCCAGATCATGCGCCAGAGCGGCGCGAACGTGCTGGCCACGCTCGATGAAGTCAAGCGCGTCGTCGGTGACTTGCGCGACGGCCCGCTCGCCGCACGCGGTCTGGGGATCGAGCAGTCCCACGATTCCGGTCTGTTCATCCGCCGCGCGATCGGCCTGCTCAGCGAAAGCCTCGTGGTCGGTGCGTTGCTCGCGCTGTTGTGCGTGTGGTGGTTCATGCGCGACGGACGCGCGACCGTGCTCATCGCCAGCGCGATTCCGATTTGCGTGCTGGCGACCTTCATCGTGCTCGCCATGAGCGGGCGCACGCTCAACGTGATCTCGCTGGCCGGACTGGCGTTCGCGGTCGGCATGGTCGTGGAATGCGCGATCGTCGTTTCGGGCAACATCATCCGCCTCAAGGAATCGGGCATGGCACCGGTCGACGCGGCCTTGCAGGGAACCCGGCAGGTCGTACCGGCACTCGTGGCCTCCACCGTAACGACGGTCGCCGTGTTCCTTCCGGTCATGTTCCTCAAGGACATCGAAGGACAGGTGTTCGCCGACCTCGCCCTGACCATCGCGATCGCGGTGGTGATCTCGCTGCTGGTTGCGATCAGCGTGCTGCCGGCGCTGGCTGGGGGCTGGTTGCGGGCGAAGAAACTCGGATCCGGGTACGGCTCGGGATGGCCGCGTCTGACCGAGCGCATCCTGAGCCTCACGAGTACGCGACCGCGACAAGTCGGCTGGGTGCTCGGCCTGCTGGTCGTGCCTTTGCTGCTGTGCTGGCTGTTCATGCCACGGCTGGACTATCTGCCGCCAGTCAAGCGCGCGGCGATCGACGCAATTTTCACGTTCCCTCCGGGCATGAGTCCGGAAGCCGTCGATCGCGAGTTCGCCCCATTGCTGCTCGAACGCATGCGGCCGTACATGGACGGCAAAAAATCGCCGCAATTGCGCAACTGGTACCTGCAACTGTGGGCCGGTGGCGGCAGCATCGGTGCGCGGGTCGTGGACGAATCGCAAATCGGCGAGCTCGAACGCGTCGTGCGCGAAAAGATCGTTGTCGGATTGCCCGACACCCGCGTATTCGTCAGGGAAGGCGAACTGTTCGGCGGCATCGGCGGTGGCAGCGCGCGCTCGATCGCGTTGCATCTGCAGAGCGAAGATGTCGCGGCGCTGGAGAATGCCGCGACCCACGGACGCGGCCTGCTCGAAGCCCGCTTTGCCGGCGCCATCGTCCAGGCCGAACCGCGCGATGACGGGCATCAGCTCGAGCTGCGCGCGATCCCGGACGACCGCCGTATCGCCGAAGCGGGGTGGGATCGGGCCACGGTCGGAACGCTGGTACGCACTCTCGGCAACGGCAGCTGGCTCGGCGAATATTTCAATGGCGATTCGCGCGTACCGATCATCCTGCGTGGCGACAACGCGTCCACGCCCGAAGCGCTTGCCGAAGCTCCGCTGGTCACTGCCAATGGCCAGGTGCTCGCGCTCGGCGACCTGGTCCGTTTGCAGACCGTATTCGCACCGGCGCAGATCCGCCGGATCGACAAGCGGCGCACGATCACGCTGGTGTTCGACCCGCCGGCCACGATGTCGCTCGAGGAAGCACTGGCCGCGCTTGAAGCCGACGTCGTTCCGGCGATTCGCGCGATGCTGCCGGATGGCAGCATCCGGCTTGCCGGCAGCGCCGATCGGCTCGCTGAGGTGGTCGCGACGATGGCACGCAACTTCGGTCTTGCACTGTTCGTGCTGCTTGCGATCCTGGCGGCGCTGTTCCGCTCGTTGCGCGACGCGCTGATCGTCATGCTCACGGTGCCGCTTGCGTTGATCGGCGGCATGCTCGGCCTTCGCGTGCTTGGCGTGTTCGCGTTCCAGCCGCTGGATCTGCTGTCGATGATCGGGTTCATCATGATGATCGGGGTCGTTGTCAATCACTCGATCCTGCTCGTGGACCTCACGCGCGAGGCGCAGCGACTGGGTCATGCGCTCGATGAGGCGATCCGGTTGAGCCTCAACCAGCGTCTGCGCGCGATCCTCGCGTCGACCCTGACCGGCGCGCTTGGCGCGCTGCCGATGGCGGTCAATCCGGGGCCAGGCAGCGTCATCTATCGCGGTCTGGCCGCGGTCACGGTCGGTGGCGTGGTCGTCAGCCTCGTGTTTTCCCTGCTGCTGTTGCCGAGTCTGCTGCGGCTTGCCGCAAGGCGCGAAAGCGCCGTCGCAATCGAATCCCCGTGCGCGACCACCCGCCCCGCGCTGGTCCGCGCCGCCTGAGAGAATCTTGAGGAGCATCATCATGCATCACCGCATCCAGTCCATCTTCCTCCGGCCCGGGCTTGCCGCCGCGCTCGTGTTGCTCGGGTACGCAGCGCACGCGCAAACCCCACCACCGGCAAGTGTGGAAACGGCCGTCGCCGTCGAAACACGGCTTGCGCCGACGCGCTGGGTACCCGGCAGCGTGGTCAGCCGCGACGATGCCCGCATTGCCAGTTCGGCAGCGGGACGAGTGCTGGAGATCGTCGAAGTCGGAACGCGTGTCGGCAAAGGCGAGCGCCTGGCCAGGCTCGACAGCTCCGCGCTGCGTCTGCGCCTTGAACAGGTGCGCGCGGAGGCCGGCCGGGCCAAGGCGCAGCGCGATCTCGCGGCAAGCCAGATGGCGCGCTTCGAGCGGCTTGCCGGGGGCCAGATCGTCGCCCAAGCGCAGATCGACGAGGTTCGAGCAACCCTGGCCGGCGCGGAACAGGAGCTGGCGCGCACCCAGGCTGTGCGACGCGGCATCGAGCACGAGATCAGCGAGACCGAGATCCGGGCGCCGTTCGATGGCATCGTCTCGGAACGTTTCGTGCAACGCGGTGAGTATCTCACTGTGGGCGCGGCCGTCGCCCATGTCGTGGACACCACCCGGCTTGAGGCGCGCGTGCGCGCGCCGCTGGCATTGGCTGCCGGAATGGCCGAGGGCCAAGACATCGAGGTGCGTCTCGCTGGTCGCACGCATTCCGCCAGTGTCCGCGCGATCGTGCCGGTCGGCGACGAGCGCACGCGCCAGTTCGAGTTGCGCGTGGCATTGCCCGGGGACTTCGCGCTGGTCGGCAGTGCGATCGATGTGGCCCTGCCCGAATCGGCTGGCGTATCGAGCATCGCGGTGCCGCGCGATGCACTCGTGTTGCGCGAGTCGCAGACCTATGTCATGCGCGTGACGGCCCACGGCACCGCCGAGCGCGTCGTCGTAATCCCCGGTGTCGTGCGCGATGAACTCGTGGAAGTCGATGCGGGTTCGCTCAATGCGGGAGATCGCGTGGTCGTGCGCGGTGCCGAACGCCTCACCGACGGCCAGAGCGTGCGCGACATGCGCGCCGGTTGAGCACGTTCACCTCGTGTCGATGCGGGAATCGCGAAGCGTTCTGCTGGGCCCGGCGCCTCCCTCGAAGCGGAGAAGGCGCCCCTGGCCATGCATGACGCGCGGGTTATCGGAGCGGTTCCATCGCCTGGTTCTGCAACGGGCGCACGATGACCTCATGCGCAGGGCGGTCGAGCCATTGTGCGTCCTGCAATTCCCAGTATCGGGCGGGAACCCAATAGCGGTCGTCGTAGAACGCGTGCTCCGGGCTCATGCTGGCGAGAGAAACGTCGTCGATAGTCGCTTGCGGCGCCATCTTCTCGTGAACGACACGCGTGCCGACACCGAGCTTCAGGTGCCCGGGGTTGATGCGCGAGCCGGTCGCGCGCCGGAACGCGCGACGCATTTCCGCTTCGAGACGGGGCTTTGCGACGCGATCGCCGTAGCGGTCGTAAAGCGTCTGCCCGACCTCGATCGCACGCGCCTGTTCGACGGTATCCAGTTGCGACCACATCCCTTCGCGGCGCAACAGGAACTGCCGGTATCCGCGTTCCGAAGCGAGATCCATCCAGGCATAGGCAAGCGCGCGGTCGGCCTTGACGCCGCTGCCATCCCAGTGGATTTCAGCAAGCATCGCCTGCGACGGCTTGTCGGCATGGCGCGCGGCGCGCTCGAACTCGGCGGCCGCTTTGTCGAACCGGCCATTCGCATACTCGTGGCTGCCCTGGCGGCGATGCCGGAGGTCCGGATGGGCATTGAGGAAACCGGCGTTGTTCAGGATGGTGTCGGGAATGCCAGGGACTTCCGTGTCTACCAAAGGGGACGCCGTGACGCACGTGGCGGCAAGGGTGAGGAGAAGGATCAATCCGCTGATCGGCAGGTCGAGGATGCGCATGGCGATTCCTTGATGAGGGGTGGGTCCGTCAGGTCGACACCACGCATGTTCGCGCATCGGGCGTGGTCCGTCGCCTGCGGTTTCCTGTGGACGCGCCGGGACGACAATCCGTTGCGCTCGCGATCCTGGCGCGTGCCCTGTGCCGCTTGGCGCATGGTCCAACTGCCGCTACGCTGCCTGGCTTGCAGAACCGGTACACGTCCACATGCGCATCATCAGCTTCAATGCCAACGGCATCCGCTCGGCGGCGAACAAGGGGTTCTTCGACTGGCTGCGCACGCAGGATGCCGACGTCACCTGCATCCAGGAAACCAAGGCGCAGGAGAACCAGCTCATCGATCCGATGTTCCGTCCGGACCGGCATCACTGTTTCTACCGTGATGCGACGACGAAGAAGGGCTACAGCGGTGTGGCGGTCTATGCCAGGCGCGAGCCCGACGAGGTGCGCAGCGCGCTTGGCTGGGCTCCGTTCGACGAGGAAGGTCGCTACATCGAGGCGCGCTTCGGCAATCTCAGCGTGGTCTCGTTCTATATCCCGTCCGGAACCTCGGGCGACGAACGCCAGGGCTTCAAGTACGAGGCGATGGAATTTCTCTCTGGCGTGTTCGCGGAATGGCTGGCGAGCGGTCGCGACTACGTGCTGTGCGGCGACTGGAACATCGTGCGTTCGCGCAACGACATCCGCAATTGGACATCGAACCAGAAGAATTCGGGCTGCCTGCCGCGCGAACGCATGTGGCTCAACGGCATGATTCTGGACGAATGCGGCGACGGCACGCCGCCGCCTGCCAGCGGCTGGGTCGACACGTTCCGTGTGGTCAAGCCTGATGCGGTCGAGTACACGTGGTGGTCGAACCGTGGCCAGGCGAGGGCGAACGACGTCGGCTGGCGGATCGACTACCAGATCGTCACGCCGTCGCTGCGCGATCGGGTCAAGGCGTGCTCGATCACCGCGACGCCGCGTTTTTCCGACCACGCGCCGTACACCGTGGATTACGCCTTGTGAGCACGCCGGCGGGCGCCGAACCGCCGATGTCGTACAAGGGCTGGTCGGGCATCCGCCGCGCGTTCGGCACGCCGGCGGCGCTGACGATGACGGCCCTCGGCTTCGGTTGCGGCCTGCCGTTCCTGCTCATCGCCTCGATGACGCTGTCGACGCGACTGCGCGATTCGGGCCTCGATCTCGGCGACATCGGCCTGATCAGCCTCGCGAGCTTCTTCTACCTGCTCAAGTTCGTCTGGGCGCCACTGATCGACCGCTACGCGTTTCCGCTCCTCGGGTTCCTCGGCCGGCGCCGCTCATGGCTGCTCGTTGCCCAACTCGTGGTTGCCATCGGCCTTGGCGCGCTCGCGCTGACGCGTCCGGAGGACGGCGTGATGGCGCTGGTGGCATGGGTACTCGTGGCCTCGTTTGCCGGCGCGACCCAGGACTCGGTCGTCGACGCCTACCGCATCGAGATCGCACCGGCCGATGCGCAGGCGGCACTGGCGGCAACCTACACGCTCGGCTACCGCATCGGCCTGATCCTCGGCGGTGCCGGCGCGCTCTACCTGGCCGAGTTCCGCGACTGGCGTTTCGCCTATCTCGCGATGGCAGGACTCATGCTCATCCCGATCGTGGCGACCCTGCTCTCCCGCGAGCCGGCTGTTCGCGTGTTGACGGTCCAGCGCCGCATCGATTTCTTCGGTGCGTTCTGGCAGCCGTTTTCGTCGTTCTTCACGCGCAACGGTCTCGCCTTGGCGACTGCGCTGCTGCTGTTCGTCGGCCTGTTCAAGTTTCCCGACCAGGTCATCGGCGTCATGGCCGGGCCGTTCTACCTCGATTCGGGCTACACGAAGGCCGATATCGCCACGGTGTCGAAGCTCTACGGTGTATGGACAGGCATTGCCGGCGCGTTCCTCGGCGGCGTGGCGGTGGCGGCGTTCGGGTTCCGCTGGATGCTGTTGTGCGCGGCGATAGGCGTGGCGTTGTCGAACCTCGCATTTTTGCTCATGGCGCAACATCCGTCGCAGTTGTGGGCGTTCTACGCGGCGATCACGGCCGACAATCTTTTCCAGGGCTTCGCTGGTACGGTGCTGATCGCTTTCATGTCATCGCTGACCGACCGCAATTTCACCGCAACCCAATTCGCGCTGCTGGTATCGTTGGCGAACCTTCCCGGCAAATTCGCGGGTGGAGTCTCGGGCTTCGTCGTCGAGGCAAGCTCGTATTCGACCTTCTTCGTGCTCAGCGCGCTGACCGTGGTGCCTACGCTCGCGTTGCTTGCCTGGCTGTGGCCGCGCGTGAGGGAGGCTGCGCAACGCGAGGTGGCGGCATGACAGGAATGGGCGACGGATCCGGAAGCGGCACGGGCTGACGTCCAATCCCATCCGGCACCCAGGCAGGCGTGTCGGCCGACACTGAATTCCGTCGCACGAGTTGCGAGAATACGGTTCTCCTCGCGCAGCTTAAGCACATGGCATGCCTGACCTCCTCGTAAACGATATCGACGAACAGATGCTCCAGCGCATCCGCGCACTCGCCGATGAACACGGCTGGAGCACCAATACCGTGATCGTGCGTGCGCTGAAGTTTGCCCTCGGGCTGAGCGCGGACGATCCCGCGCCGCGCGCGCGCGGAGATATCGCCACGCTGCGCGGAGTCTGGAACCAGCACGAGAGCAAGGCCTTCAGCGAGGCGATCGAAGCGTTCCGGCGCGTCGATTCCAACCCGCTGTTCGAGGACGACGGCAAGTCCGGAGACAAGCCTCGCTGAGGCGCCCGCGCAGGCAACGGGGATGTGTAATCAGGGTCGGCCGGCGTGGATCGCGCCGAGGATCCGCGGACCACGCGCGCCGGTCACGCTGACCCGGTTGCCCGGTCGCCCGGCGAGACGTTCGTGCGCCAGCCATGCGAACAGCGCCGCCTCAACGAAGTCGGGGTCGACTCCGGCGATTGCGGTACTTGCGAGGGCAATCGGAGCCAGCGCTTGCGAAATCGAGGCCATCAGCACCGGATTGTGGACACCGCCGCCGCAGGCGAGCACGAGCGGGACACCTGGCGAATGCGCATGCACGGCGTCAGCAATGGTGCGCGCGCTCAGCGCGAGCAGGGTCGCCTGCACGTCAGCGGCGGCGATCCGCGTGTCGCGGAGTCGCGCATCGAGCCAGCCAAGATTGAAGGTTTCGCGGCCTGTGCTTTTCGGCGGAGGCGCGCTGAACCAAGGCTCGTCCAGCAGCACTGCGAGCAGCGAAGCATCCACATGCCCTTGCATCGCCCACGCGCCATCGCGATCGCAGGGGCTGCCGTGGTGACGCGCGTGCCAGGCATCGAGCAGGCAATTGGCCGGACCGGTATCGAACCCGCGCACACTGCCATCTGCATCGAGCAGGCTGAGATTGGCAATGCCGCCGAGGTTGAGTACGGCGCACGGCGTGTGAGTTCCCAGCACCGCAGCGTGGAACGCCGGTGCCAGCGGCGCACCGTGTCCGCCTGCAGCGACGTCGGCGCGGCGGAAATCGGCCACCGTACAGATACCGGTGCGCTCGGCGATCACGCTCGGGTCACCGATCTGCAGCGAGAACGGATGTGCGCCTTCGATGCGATGGCGCACGGTCTGGCCATGCGAGCCGATCGCGTGCACACGCTCTGGATGGGTTTCGCTGTGCTGGAGCAACGCGAGTGCCGCGTCGGCAAAGCATTCGCCGACGGCGACATCGAGGGCACCGAACGCATCCAGCGGGATCGACGCACCGGGCGCGGTCAGCGCGAGCAAGCGGTCGCGGATGGATTCGGGATAGGCGGTCGTCGTCGCGGCAATCACTTCGATCCGCGGCTCGAAACGCACCAGGGCCGCGTCAATGCCGTCCGCGCTGGTACCCGAGATCAGACCGAGATACAGATCGCTGGTGCCGGCCGCCATGGGCGGTCTCAGTCGGCGCGGGCCAGGCGCGTGCTTTCGACCTGCTTCAGGCGGGCGAGCAGCGGCGCGCTGCGCGTCTGGAACCGAGCCAGCTCGCTGGCCGGCAGCGGCTCTTCCTTGGGCAAGGTCACGGTCAGCGGATCGCGATGCTTGCCGTCAAGACGGAACTCATAGTGCAGGTGCGGTCCGGTAGCGAGCCCGGTCATGCCGACATAGCCGATGACCGAACCCTGGCTGACGTGCTGGCCGACCTTGGCGTTGGCGAAGCGGGACATATGGCCGTACAGCGTCGTGTAGCGGCCCTTGTGCTGGATGATCACGACGTTCCCATAGCCGTTCTGCCAGCCGCGGAAAGTGATCTTGCCATCGCCGGCCGCGCGGATCGGTGTTCCGCTCGGTGCGGCATAGTCGACGCCGCGATGCGCGCGCATGCGCCCGAGCACCGGGTGCATGCGTCCCGAAGTGAAACGCGAGGAAATGCGCGTGAACTCGACCGGTGTGCGCAGAAAAGCCTTGCGCAGCGGACGACCGTCCTCGGTGTAGTAGAGCGTCTCGCCGCGCGCATCGGTGTAGCGGATCGCGGTGTAGCGCTTGCCCTGATTGACGAAGGTCGCGGCGACGATATCGCCATCGCGCAGGCGCTCGCCTTCGCGGTAAAGCTGGTCGTAGATCACGCTGAAACTGTCGCCGACGCGCAGGTCCTGGGCGAAATCGATGTCATAGCCGAACGCGTTGGCGAGCTTGAGGACCATGGGGTCGCTCATGCCTGCCTGGTCGGCGGCCTCGAACAGCGAACGCGAGATCACGCCGTGGGCGATCTGGACACGCCGCTCGATCGCGCGGTCCTCGATCACCTCGGTGACCTTGTCGGCAGAGAATTCGAGCACGACCCTTGTACTTTCGTCGCGATCGAAACGCATGGCCTTGAGGTTGCCTGCGGCATCGATATCGAAGGCGAACTCCGTACCAGGGCGAATGCGGCGCAGCGCGGTGGCATCTTTCTGCGCGTCGATAGCACGATGCAGGTCGCTGGGGCTCAGGCTCTGCTCGCGGAAGATGTCGGAAAGCGTCTGGCCGGCGCTGACGCGCGCAATGCGCCAGTCGGGACCGATCTCGCCATCGAAGGCAAGTGCGGCAATTGCGGCCTCGGTCTGGGCGCTCGCCGGCAATGCCGGCAGGTCCAGGGCGAGTGTGGTGTAGGGGACCGCGTTGGGCTCGCTGCGCATCGCGCTGGCGAACGTCGGCATGATGATGCCAACCAGTACAGTCAAGAGGATTGCCGTGCCGCCCAGCACCCAGTGCTCGCGTCGCCATGAAACCGGTGCGCTGGCCACATTCTGCAGAAACGTCCAGGTCTGGTTGCGCAGGTAGAACTGGAAGTGTCGACGCTGTGCGCGGCGTCGCAGGGCAAGCCGGCGTGCGATTCGTCGATCATTCTGGGGTGGTGGGCTTGTCTGCGTCACAATCGCGTTCCGGCTTCTGGCCACGTACCATAACGGCGCCTGAATAGCGGCGTCAATGTCAATACTGGCGCGGGGTTGCGAGACATTCTTCAGTTAACGAATACTTAACTGGATCATCACCTTCCGGACGCCCTCGCGGTGCCGTCAGCACGCGGGCGCCGGCCGAAGAGCGACCATTTCGAGGACATCATGACGGACATCCAGTTCGCGCTCGACCTGATCGGTCGTGGCGCCGAGGAAATCATCAAGCACGAGGAGCTCCAGGCCCGCCTGCGGCTCGGCCGGCCATTGCGGATAAAGGCCGGATTCGATCCGACCGCGCCGGACTTGCATATCGGCCACACAGTTCTGCTCAACAAGATGCGCCAGTTCCAGGACCTCGGCCATCAGGTCATCTTCCTGATCGGCGATTTCACCGGAATGATCGGCGACCCGACCGGCAAGAACGCCACGCGCAAGCCGCTTACGCGCGAAGACGTCGAGGCGAATGCGCGGACCTATGCCGATCAGGTGTTCAAGGTCCTGGACCGCGAGCGTACGGAATTGCGCTTCAATGCCGAGTGGTTCGGCGCGATGAACGCGTCGGACATGATCAAGCTCGCCGCCCAGCACACGGTTGCGCGAATGCTCGAACGCGATGATTTCGCCAAGCGCTATGCCGCGCAGCAGGCGATCTCGATCCACGAATTCCTGTATCCGCTGGTGCAGGGCTACGACTCGGTCGCGCTCAAGGCCGACGTCGAACTCGGCGGAACCGATCAGAAGTTCAATCTCCTGATGGGGCGTGGCCTGCAGGAGCACTTCGGCCAGCCGCCGCAGATCGTGCTGACGATGCCCCTGCTCGAAGGGTTGGACGGTGCCAACAAGATGTCCAAGTCGCTCGGCAACTATGTCGGCATCAGCGAGCCGGCGATCGACATCGTCAGCAAGACCATGAAGATCGGCGACGACCTCATGTGGCGCTGGATCGAGTTGCTGAGCTTCGACATTTCAATGAGCCAGATGCAGACGCTGCGTGTCGAGATCGCCTCAGGTCAGCTCCATCCGCGCGACCTCAAGCTCAGGCTCGCGCGCGAACTGGCCACGCGGTTCCATGACGCCGCGGCGGCCGAGCAAGCCATCGCCGGCTGGCATGCGGTCGTGCGCGGCGAAGGCGATACCGGCCTGCTGCCGCTGACCGACATCATCGTGCCGGCGGAAGGACTGCGCATGCCAGCCCTGCTGACTGCAGCCGGCCTGACTGCGAGCAACTCCGAGGCGACGCGCAAGCTCAAGGAAAACGCGGTGCGCATCGATGCCGAGGTCGTCGTCGACCCGCAGCGGGTGTTCGGGCCCGGTTTCGAGGGGGTCTTGCAGGTGGGCAAGCGCAACTTTGCCCGCGTCCGCCTCGTTTCCACCTGAGTCAGCTGACCTGACCGCGGTGTTGCGACAATTCGCGCGCCCTGAATCTCCCTCACGGACTCTTCTCAAACCGCGTGACTGCGGTTAGGATTCGCGCCCCTCGCGGCGGCCGGGAATGCGCGGTCGGTGTGAGGGGTTCAGGGAAGGGAGAGGGGGTTGGAAAGGGAGGTTCGGGAAGGGTCGTCGGGTGTTGACGGTCACGAAAAAGGTTGTATGATGTGCGGCTCCCTTGGACGAAATGTTCGAGGCTGCAAGGCGAGAGGCTTTGCGGGTTGGCCGATCTTTGACAGTGTGCGCAAGTGACTTGTGTGGGCGCCTTGAGGTGGATGAAAGTCCATCGAAGTACAACGCGTCCAAGCAACGTCGAAGCAAAGCAAACGCAGCGCTTAGCAGCGCTTGGGTTCACGCGTGAAAGCAATACGTCACGGGGTTCGCCCTGTGGCGAGCAGGTTAAACTGAAGAGTTTGATCCTGGCTCAGAGTGAACGCTGGCGGCAGGCCTAACACATGCAAGTCGAGCGGCAGCGCGGGGGCAACCCTGGCGGCGAGCGGCGGACGGGTGAGGAATGCATCGGAATCTGCCTTGTTGTGGGGGATAACGTAGGGAAACTTACGCTAATACCGCATGAGACCGAAAGGTGAAAGCGGGGGATCGCAAGACCTCGCGCGACAAGATGAGCCGATGCCGGATTAGCTAGTTGGTGGGGTAAAGGCCCACCAAGGCGACGATCCGTAGCTGGTCTGAGAGGATGATCAGCCACACTGGAACTGAGACACGGTCCAGACTCCTACGGGAGGCAGCAGTGGGGAATATTGGACAATGGGCGCAAGCCTGATCCAGCCATGCCGCGTGTGTGAAGAAGGCCTTCGGGTTGTAAAGCACTTTTGTTGGGGACGAAATCCCGGGGATTAATACTTCCCGGAGCTGACGGTACCCAAAGAATAAGCACCGGCTAACTTCGTGCCAGCAGCCGCGGTAATACGAAGGGTGCAAGCGTTACTCGGAATTACTGGGCGTAAAGCGTGCGTAGGCGGTTGGTTAAGTCTGCTGTGAAAGCCCTGGGCTCAACCTGGGAACTGCAGTGGAAACTGGCCAGCTAGAGTGTGTCAGAGGATGGTGGAATTCCCGGTGTAGCGGTGAAATGCGTAGAGATCGGGAGGAACACCAGTGGCGAAGGCGGCCATCTGGGACAACACTGACGCTGAGGCACGAAAGCGTGGGGAGCAAACAGGATTAGATACCCTGGTAGTCCACGCCCTAAACGATGCGAACTGGACGTTGGGCACACTTAGGTGCTCAGTGTCGAAGCTAACGCGTTAAGTTCGCCGCCTGGGGAGTACGGTCGCAAGACTGAAACTCAAAGGAATTGACGGGGGCCCGCACAAGCGGTGGAGTATGTGGTTTAATTCGATGCAACGCGAAGAACCTTACCTGGCCTTGACATGTCCGGAATCCTGCAGAGATGCGGGAGTGCCTTCGGGAATCGGAACACAGGTGCTGCATGGCTGTCGTCAGCTCGTGTCGTGAGATGTTGGGTTAAGTCCCGCAACGAGCGCAACCCTTGTCCTTAGTTGCCAGCACGTAAAGGTGGGAACTCTAAGGAGACTGCCGGTGACAAACCGGAGGAAGGTGGGGATGACGTCAAGTCATCATGGCCCTTACGGCCAGGGCTACACACGTACTACAATGGTCGGTACAGAGGGTTGCAATACCGCGAGGTGGAGCCAATCCCAGAAAGCCGATCTCAGTCCGGATCGCAGTCTGCAACTCGACTGCGTGAAGTCGGAATCGCTAGTAATCGCGAATCAGCATTGTCGCGGTGAATACGTTCCCGGGCCTTGTACACACCGCCCGTCACACCATGGGAGTGGGTTGCTCCAGAAGCAGGTAGTCTAACCGCAAGGAGGACGCTTGCCACGGAGTGGTTCATGACTGGGGTGAAGTCGTAACAAGGTAGCCGTATCGGAAGGTGCGGCTGGATCACCTCCTTTAGAGAGACGGCTTCGCCATCCCAAGGCGTCCACACAAGACACTTGCATGTTCAGAGAAAGCCGGCAACGGCGCTGAATCGAGCGACCCGCGAGGGCGCTGGATTTCTTGCGTCCGGGCCACGGGTCGCGGACCCGCGACAGATTTGGGTCTGTAGCTCAGGTGGTCATGGCGCGCCCTCCGGCGTGCCATGGGGGAGGCAGGATGCCGACCGGACACCGCTTCAGGGACGAACGCGCAGCCAGGACTGACAGATTGGGTCTGTAGCTCAGGTGGTTAGAGCGCACCCCTGATAAGGGTGAGGCCGGTGGTTCGAGTCCTCCCAGACCCACCAGT
>Ga0307505_10000675_pt1 | contig 34932 bp, 28 predicted proteins | sample 23_S_MG_FD_202183 | JGI IMG/M metagenome (GOLD analysis project Ga0307505, IMG submission 202183) | Soil microbial communities from Populus trichocarpa stands in riparian zone in the Pacific Northwest, United States - 23_S | ecosystem: Environmental > Terrestrial > Soil > Riparian zone > Trees...
CCCAGGCCACCACACAGGAACCAGCAACGGCCGTCGAGCACCAGCACGAAGCGCCGGCAGATCCCCACGCGGGCCACAACATGGCCCAGATGAACGCCCTCTTCCCCGGCCGTACCGGTTCAGGGACCTCGTGGCTCCCCCAGCGGACCACCATGATCGGCACGCACCTGCAGGCCGGACCGTGGACGCTGATGCTCATGGGCAACGGCTTCGTGCAGTACCTCAACGAGGTGGCGCCGGAGCACCGCGGGGCCGATCAGGCCGGCAGCATCAACTGGCTGATGCTGATGGGGCGCCGCCCGGCGGGCGCGGGCTGGGTCGGGCTGCGCGCGATGGTCAGCGCCGAGCCATTCACCGTGGGCGGATGCGGCTACCCGAACCTGCTGGCCACGGGCGAACGCTGCGACGGCGACACGATTCACGACCGCCAGCATCAACACGACCTGTTCATGGAGCTGGCGGCGGAGTACGACCGCCCCATCGGCAAGGGACTGCGCTGGCACGTCTACGGCGGACCTGTGGGAGAACCCGCCCTGGGTCCCGTGGCCTTCCCGCACCGGCAGTCGGCGCTCCTCAACCCGCTGGCCCCAATCGCCCACCATTGGCTCGACGCCACGCACATCACGTTCGGCGTGATCACGAGCGGCGTCTCTGGGCAGCGATGGCGGGCCGAGGCCTCGGCCTTCAACGGACGCGAGCCCGACGAGCACCGCACGGACTTCGACCTCGCGGCGCCGGACTCGTTCTCGGCCCGCTTCGCCCTCCAGGCCACGGGCGGCCTGGCGGTTCAGGTCTCGGCCGGACGCCTCGAGAGCGCCGAGCCGTCGGAAAGCGGCAGGCCGCCGGTGGACGTGGCGCGCATCACGGCCTCGATGCTCTATCAGGGCACGCTGGCCGCGCGCCCTCTGACGGCGGCCGTGGCCTGGGGCACCAACCACGAGCGAGGCGCGCGCACGCACGCGGCGCTGGCCGAGGCCACGCTGGCGCTGACGCCGCGACACAACATCTTCGGCCGCGTGGAGATCGCGGGCAAGACGGCGCACGACCTGCACGCGCACCACGAGCCGGACGCCGCGGTGCTCACGGTGGGCAAGCTGCAAGGTGGCTACGTCCGCCTGTTCGCGCCGCGACGACGGCTGCAGGCCGGGCTGGGAGGGAGCCTGTCGGCGGCGTTTGTGCCGGCCACGATTCGCCCGAACTACGGCGGCGTCGGCGTGGGCTTTGGCGTGTTCGCCTTGGTCAGGCCCGTCACTCCGTGATGTAATCTGCGGCGCGAATCGGACGCTCCCAGGAGGCTTCGATGGAGACAACCGCCGGCCAGCTCGGCACCCAGGACTTTGGTCGTCGCGTCGCGGTGACACGCACAGGAGGCCGGACGTTCTTCTTCACGGGCCTCTCCCTGGCGATGTTCTTCATCGTGCTCGTGGGTTTCTCCCGAACCTATTACCTGAAGTCCGCGTTCGGCACGCCGGAACTGACCCTCCTCTACCACGTGCACGGCGCGGTCTTCACCAGCTGGATGCTGCTGATGATCCTGCAGCCCGCGCTGGTGGCGACCGGTCGCACGCCGCTGCACCGCCGGCTCGGCGTGGTCGGCGGCGTGCTGACCGCAGCCATGGTCGTCCTGGGCTACCTCGTGTCCGTCGATCTCGCTCGGCGGGGTTCGGCTCCGCCCGGCATGTCCGCGCTTGCCTTCATGCCCGTGGCGCTCGCGACGGTGGTGGTGTTTCCGGCGCTGGTTGGCAGCGCGCTGTGGTGGCGGCAGTATCCTGCCACGCACAAGCGGCTGATGCTCCTGGCCACGATGGAGCTCTTGCCCGCCGGCGTCGGACGCTGGCCGGTGCTGAGCCAGGGCGGCCCGCTGGTATTCTTCGGCGGCGCCGATCTGGCGATCGTCGCACTCCTGGTCTACGACCGGATCGCAACGGGCCGATTTCACCCGGCCACGGTGTGGGGAGGCGCCTTCCTGGTGACATCGCAAGTGGTTCGCGTGTTGATTGGCTTCACCGAGACGTGGCAGGCCTTCGCGCGGTGGCTGATCGCCTGAGCGCCCGAGCGCGATCAGTGACGGCTGGACGTCGACTCGTGCGCGGACCACACCAGCGACAGCACGCGGTAGAACCCGTGCACGAACTTGCTGTAGGGGATCGTGACGAAGAACGCCAGCACCGCTCCCAGGTGCAGCACCAGTAGCGGCCCCATGGCCGCGGTGTGACGAAGCACGAGGAGCGCCAGCCCGGTCGCGGCGGTGATCAACAACAGCACGAGGAGCGACTGATCCAGGCCGCGCTGGCTCGGGTCCCCTAAGGCCTCGTCTCGGCGCGCGCGAAGCAGGAGCAAAGCCAACGGCCCGCACACGAGCCCCAGGCCACCTGCGGCGCCAAGCACCACCGGCACGCTGGCGTAGGCATGCGGCGCCTCCCACCCGGCGGCGTGATAGAGGGCCGCGACGGTCGTGGACGCCAGGCACAGCGCGAATCCACCGGAGGTGGCGTGGTGGGCCCAGCGCCGCCACGGCGTGCGCTCGTCCAGGTCGGTCGTGCAGTCCACGCCGCCACCGTGCAGGTGGCGCAGCGACACCGCGTCGGCGAGGGCTCGACGCCACGTCGAGAGGCGCACCGTCCCCTTACCCATCGCCGTCACGTCCCGCCAGTACTGTCGCAGCGACACGCTCAAGGCCACCAGCGCGAACGCGGCGGCGAGACCGAAAACCGCCACCAGCACACCGTGTGGGACGACCGCATAGAAATCGGCGGTGCCGCGCGGCCGCCATAACGCACCAGGATCGGCGAGGAACAGCCCGAGCCACAACAGGGCGGTGCATACGGCGGCCAGGGCCAGTGCCGTGGCCGCGCTGTTCCTTTCGAACGAAGCGGCCAGCGCCGGCGGCCAGCAGTACTCCTGGTACGTGCGGCGCCGCACTTGGGCGAGCGTCCGCGGCACGTTGATGCCGAACTCATGCGGCGGCGCGTACTGGCATGCATACAGGCACTCGCCGCAGTTGTGGCAGAGGTTCGCCAGGTAGTGCAGGTCCACCTCGGCAAACGCGGTGCGCCGCTCGATGGCTGGAAACACGGGACAGAACTGCTCGCAATACCGGCACGCATTGCAGACGGCCAGCATCTGCTGGGCGTGCTCGACGCGTTCAGCCTCGAGCATGCGCGGCGGCCTCCTGGCCCGCGATGCGGCCGAACACGGTGCCAATCGTCATCCCGAGCCCCGCCAGGTACCCCTGGCGCAGGATGTTGCCGGCCATCACTTCTCCCGCGGCGTAGATGTTTGCGGCCGGTTCCCCCGACGCCATCGTGACGCGGGTGCGGCCATCGACGCGCAGCCCCAGGTAGGTGAAGGTGATGCCCGGCTTGAGCGGATACGCCGCAAACGGCGGCGTGTCGAGGGGCCGTGCCCAATGCGTCTTCTCGAGCGCCAGGCCCACGGTGCGGCAATCGTCCAACGCGGCGTAATCGACGGTGCCGGGCCGGACCGCGGCGTTGAACTGCGCCACCGTGGCCTCCACGGCGTCGACCGGCAACTGCAAGGCGCTCGCAAGCTCCCGGATCGACGGCGCCACCACGGGCGGATACACCGACGGCATGAACGCGCCGGCGGCCTTCGCGTCCACCAGCACGAAGGCGGTCTGCCGGGGCTGCCGCGCCACCAGGCCACCCCACACCGCGTAGCGTTTCGGCCAGAAGTCCTCGCCCTCGTCGGAGAAGCGCTGGCCGTGGATGTTGACCACGATGCCGAACGGGATGCAGTCGAGGCGCGTCACGATGCCGCCGTCGAAGCGCGGCGCCCGCGCGTCCACGGCCACGGCGTGGCAGGCGGTGGCGTCGCCCACGGACTGTGCGCCGGCATCGAGCAGCATCCGCAGAACCGTGCCGCGGTTGTAGGGCGTGCCCCGCACGACGAAGCCGTCCACGGCGTCGCCCCAGATCTCGCGCAGCCAGTCGAGATTGGCTTCGAAGCCGCCGGAGGCCACCACGACGGCCTTGGCGCGCACGGCCGTCTCCACCTCGCCGACGCGCAGCCGCACCGCGTCGCAACGCCCGCCCGCCAGGTCCATCCCTACGACTTCCGCGTCGTAGGCCACGTCGATGCCGGTGCGAGCCGCGCGCGCATAGTAGGCGTTGAGCAGCGCCTTGCCGCCGCCCAGAAAGAACAGGTTCGTGCGCCCCAGGTGCAGCGTGCCCGAGAGCGACGCCTGAAACCGCGCGCCGCGCTCCCCCATCCACGCCGCGCACGTGGCCGATTGGCGGATCGCGCATCGGGCCAATGCCTCGTCCGTCGCGTGGCCCGACACGCGGAGCAGGTCGGCAAAGAACTCCTCCTCGCCGTACGCCTCGCTGAGAAATGTCGTGGGCGCGTCGTGCAGACAGCGCAGGTTTCGCGTGTGCCGGCTGTTACCGCCCCGAAAGTCGCGAGGCGCGGCCTCGAGCACCAGCACGCTCGCGCCGGATTCCCGCGCCGTCAGCGCCGCGCACAGCGCCGCGTTGCCGCCGCCGACGACCACCACGTCGTAGCCGGCGTTCATGCGTCGGCGTCCGCGGGAGCCACGACGTCGCCACTCGGGACTCGGCGTCCCAGCACTACCGACGCAATCACGATGGCCACGGCGACGGCCAGCAGACTCCCCGAGAGCGGCCTCGTGAGGAACACGGTGAGATCCCCTTCACCGATGGCCATGGCGCGCCGCCACTGCAACTCGGCCATGGGGCCCAGGATGAGCCCCAGCACGGCCGGCACCAGCGGCACGTCGCACACCCGCATCGCCAGCGACACCAGGCCAGCCGCGTACAGAATCGCCACGTCCACGAGCGACCGATTCAGGGTGTAGGCGCCAATCGAGGCCAGCACCAGCACGCCGCCGAAGAGCAGCGGCGGCGGCACGCGCATCACCCGCGCCCACAGGCCCACGAGCGGCAGGTTGAGCACCAGCAGCATCACGTTGCCGATGTAGAGGCTGGCGATGAGCGTCCACACCAGGTCCGGGCGCGACTGGAAGAGCAGCGGCCCCGGCTGGAGGCCGTACTGCTGAAACGCGGCCAGGAGGACGGCGGCCGTGGCCGAGGACGGCAAGCCCAGCGTGAGGAGCGGCACCAGTACGCCGGCGGCGGCCGCGTTGTTGGCGGCTTCGGGACCCGCCACGCCTTCGATCGCCCCTCGACCGAACCGGCTCGGGTCCGCGCTGAGCCGGCGTTCGACGGTGTAGGACAGAAAGGTCGGAATCGCCGTGCCCCCGCTCGGCAACACGCCCAGCGGGAAGCCGATGGCCGTGCCGCGCAGCCACGGGCGCCACGAACGACGCCAGTCGTCGCGACTCATCGACGCGCCTTCGCGCAGCACCACGGCCTCGAGGGGCCGCCGGCCGTGCGTGAGCGCCTGATGAAGCGTCTCGCCGACCGCGAAGAGCCCCATCACCAGCACGACGACGTCGATGCCGTCGAGGAGCTGCGGGATGCCGAACGAGAAGCGCGCCGCCCCCGTCAGCTGATCGATGCCCACGAGCCCGAGCGCGAGGCCGAGGCACAGGCTGAACGCGCCGCGGGCCAGCGATCGCCCGAGCAGGGACATTGACGCCGCACACGACACCATGGCCAGCGCGAAGTACTCGGCGGGTCCGAAGCGCAGCGCCACCGACGCCAGGGGCGGCGCGAAAAAGGTCAAGAGCAACGTGGCCAGCGTGCCGGCCACGAACGAGCCGATGGCGGCCGTGGCCAGCGCCGCGGACGCGCGGCCCTGCCTGGCCATCATGTGCCCGTCGATGGCCGTGGCGATGGACCCGGTCTCCCCTGGCGTGTTCAGCAGGATGCTCGTGGTCGAGCCGCCGTACATCGCCCCGTAGTAGATGCCGCCGAACATGATGAAGGCGCTCGTCGGATCCAGGTTGAAGGTCACGGGCAGGAGCACCGCGACGGTCAGCGCCGGGCCGATCCCGGGCAGCACGCCGATGGCCGTGCCCAGCGTCGTCCCCGCCAGCGCCCACGCCAGGTGCTGGACGGTCAACGCGCTCGCGAACCCGTCAGACAGCGCGCCAAGCGTCGCGGCCAACCCGTCGCTCACGCGCGGCCCCACAGACCGGCTGGTAGCGGCAGGCCGAGCACCCGGTCGAAGAGCACATACGCCAACAGGGCCACCGCGAGCCCACAGGCGGCGTCGCGCCAGGGGTGCGACCGATCGAACGCCCGCGCCGTCGTCCAGTAAAGGAGCGCCGACGACGTCACGAAGCCCAGGCGCTCTGCCGTCAACAGGCTGGCGACCAGCCCCGCGACGACCCACGCCAGCGGACGCCACGCCGGGGGCGCGGGCGTCACGTCCGCGACAGACGATTGGCCGGCGGACGCGCGCGCGGCCCAGAGGCCCGACGCAACGAGCGCGCCCAGCACGAGCCACGGATAGACACCCGCCGAGAACGGGCCCGTCGACGACGTCGTCCCCACCCCCAGCTGCGACAGCACGCCGCGCACGCGCGTTTCCTCGGCGTCCCCGAATCGGCTGAAATCGTCGCCGTCCAGATAGCGATCCAGCCACCGGTATCTGGTGCGAAGGTCCGTCCACGTCTTGGAACGCACGACGGCAGCGACGAGTGCGTGCAAACGGGCGCGCTCGGCGTCGGGCAACCCCGGGGCCGCGACCACCGATCGCCAGTTCTCGAAGTCCAGCGCGACGCCCTGTTCTCGGAACGTCGGAATGTCGAGCCCCGGCAGCCGCGCGGCGCTCGAGATCGCCAGAGCCCTCACGGTGCCCGCCTGGATCTGCGGCTCCAGTTCGGCCAGCCCGTTGACGCCGACCGACACCTGGCCGCCCACGATGGCAGCCAGCGACTCGCCGCCACCGGAAAAGGCGATGTAGTTGATCCGGCGCGGGGCCACCCCCACGGCGTCGGCCAGGAGGCCGGCTAGCATCTGGTCGCTCCCGCCGGCCGACCCGCCACCCCACGACACGGCCTCGGGATTCCTCCGCAGCGCGGCGACCAGGTCGGCGAGCGTGCGAAAGGGCGATGCCAGCGGCACGACGATCACCTCGTACTCGCCCGTCAGCCGCGCAATCGGCGTCACGTCGTGGAGCGTGATCGGCGACTGGTGCATCACCACGCCGCCCAGCATGATGAGCCCCGACACCATCAAGGCGTCGCCGCGGCCGCGCTCGGCCCCTGTGAACCGCGCCAGTCCGATCGTCCCCGCCGCCCCGACGACGTTCTCGACCGTGACCGTCCCGGCCAGGCCCTCCGTCTGCAGCGCCAACTGAAGCGCGCGAGCGGTCTGATCCCATCCGCCGCCGGGTGCCGCGGGCGCCGTGATGCGGAGTTCGGGCAACGGCACGGCCTGCCCGGCAAGGCAGACCGCCGGCGCCAGCATCGCGACGCCCAGCAACACGCCCGCCGCCCTCACGTCGGCACGCATGAAAGGCGCGTCAGGCGGCGCCGGCCTCGCGGCCGCGCCCGGCCGTGACGAAGAGCCACAGGCCAAATGCGCCGAGAACGACCTTCCACGACTCGATGCCGAAGATGCGGACATCGGCGGCGACGAGGGCCGCGGCGGTGGCGACAACGAGACCAACGACGGCGTTACGCATGGTTGCACCGAAACTGATGCCGCGGGCCGCGTCCCCCTCGGGCCGGTCCGCCGCGGCGGCGGCCGCTACACGGTACACCACGCGCGCACGAGTGCGCCTGCACACGCCGCAGGCGGCCACGGCAGGCAGCACTCTCGAGCTCGGCTGGTCGTGCAACGGCAGGTCGCCGGGTGCCATCGCCGCGCGTTGAGAGAGGAACTGCCACCCCCCAACTGTTGGCCGGACGAGCTGCCGACACTCCTAGGGAGCTTCCCCTGAAGCGAGGTCCTATGCGCATTCTTCGATCTGTCGCCGGTGGCGTCTGTGCCCTTCTGATGGCGATCCCGGCCGCGGCCCAACAGCCGTCAGTAGCCGGCCGCGTGAAAACCGTTACGGGGGAAGCCGTGATCGTCCGAGCAGGCATCACCATGCCCGCGAAGGTCGGGCACGAACTGTTCGAATCCGACCACGTGCGCACGGGCTCCGACGGCCGCGTGGGCCTGACGCTGCAGGACGACACGCGCGTCTCCGTCGGTCCCAAGAGCGAGGTGCGCCTGGAAACGTTTCGCTACGCGCCGGCCGAAGGCAACCTGGCGCTGGCGCTGAGATTCGTGCAGGGCGCGGCGGTCTACGTGTCGGGCAAAATCGCCAAGCTGGCGCCCGACGCCGTGCGCCTCGAAACGCCGTCGGCGATCGTGGGCGTACGCGGCACCACCGTCGCCGTTCAAGTCGGAGAACAGTAGAAAACTTGCCCCTTTAATTCCGGCCACATGAGTCAAGTTTTCTCCGCCCCGCGAAGCGGGGCAAAAAGACACTGCACTAGCGAGGCGGAGCCTCCAGCCTCGTGGGTGCGAGGCGCAGCCTCGCTAGTCTTGCTCCGGCGCGGATGCCTGCTCCTGCTGGGAGCGGCGATAGCTACCGGGTGCGCATCCGCGGCCCCGCCTCGTACACCGCAGGCAGGCCCCCCGAAGAGCGGGACCCCCGATCTCGTCGTGCTCCTGCGCGATCCCGGCACCGGTGCCGTGGGGCGCGCCGTCGTGTCCAATCCCCAGGGCCAGGTGAACCTGCAGGCGATGCGCGAAGCGACGCGCGTCGGCGCGGGCGCGGCGCCGAGCCAGCCCGTGGTCCTCAGCGAGCGTGAGGTGGAGCGTGTCTTCGGCCCCGCGCTCGACGGGCTGCCGGCGGCAGCGCGGCACTTCACCCTCTACTTCAAGTTCGAATCGGAGCAGTTGACCGACGAAAGCCGGCGCCTGGTGCAGGAGGTGCTGCAGGAGGTCATGTCGAGGCCGGTGCCCGACGTGATCGCGGTCGGACACACCGACACCACGGGCCAGGCCCGCGCCAACGTGCAACTGGGCCTGCGGCGCGCCAACGCCGTGCGAACGATTCTGGTGATGGCCGGCCTCACGTCGGCCGCCGTGCAAGTGGCCTCGCACGGCGAGGCCGAGCCGCTCGTGCCCACCGCGGACAACGTCTTCGAGCCGCGCAACCGGCGGGTCGAGATCACGGTGCGATGAGCTGGACCCGGCCCCGTCTCGCCTTCGTGTGCGGCCTCGTCCCCACCCTGTTCGTCGCGGTGTTGTCGCTGACGAGACCGACCGTCCTGACGCACCTCGAGTACGACGTCTACGACACGCTGGTGCGAGCCGTGACGCCAACCCCACCCAGCGGCCAGGTGGTGGTGGTCGACGTCGACGAGAAGAGCCTGGCGGCCATCGGGCAGTGGCCATGGCGGCGCGACGTCGTCGCCACGTTGATCGCGCGCCTGCGCGACCTGGGTGCCGCGGCCATCGGCGTGGACGTCATCTTTCCGGAGCCGGACCGGGACGCCAACACCTCCCACTCGCCTGACCAGACCCTGGCCGAGACGCTTGCCGGGGGCCGCGTGGTGCTGGGCTACGCGATGCGGTTCGACGACGACGCCGGGGGATCGGGCTCGTGCGTGCGGCACCCGCTGGGCCTGTCGGTCGTGACGCCCGCCGGCCACGAAGGGAGCCCCCTCTTTCACGCGACGGGCGCGATCTGCAGCCTGCCCGCCCTCAACACGGCCGCGGGGCGTTCCGGCTTCCTCAACGCGGCGCCCGACGCCGATGGCATCCTGCGTCGTGTGCCGGTGATGATCGAAGTGGACGACCACATCTACCCGAGCCTGGCGCTGGCCACCGTGGCGTCGGTGTCGAACGTCCAGAACGCCATCCTGCAGGTGGCCACCCAGAACGCGTCGACACTGGTGTTCGGACACCGGCGGGTGCCGCTGGACGGCCAGGGCAACCTGCTCGTCCGGTATCGCGGAGAGAAGCGGACGTTCCCGTATCTCTCGGCGGCCGACGTCATGAACGGACGGGTCGACGCCGACGCCGTCGCGAACAAGATCGTGTTCGTCGGCACGACCGCGCTCGGCACGCGCGAGGTGGTGGCGACGCCGCTCGACACGCTGTTCGCGGGCGTCGAGGTGCAGGCCACCGTGGCGGACAACCTGTTGACGGGCGATTACGCGGGTCGCCCCAACCACGCCGGCGCCCTCGAGATGGAGATGGTGATTGCGGCGGGGCTCATCGCCGCCGTGTTCGTGACCAGGGCCGGGCCGACGTGGGGCGCGGCCGGCGTCCTCGGCGGCCTCGCGCTGCTGTGGGCTGGAGCCGCCTGGCTGCTGGCGGCGCAGGGGACGTTTCTCTCCCCGCTGTACCCCACGCTGGGCGTGGGGGGCACGCTGGCCGCCATGACGATTGCCAGCGTCGGATTCGAGAAGCGGCGAGCGGACACGGCCGGGGAAGAGAAGGCCGCGTCGCAACGCCTGATGGTGCAGTCGCTGCTGTCATTGACGGGCATCCGCGACTTCGAGACGGGCAAGCACTCGTCGCGCACCGAACGCTACGCGCGCGTCCTGGCCGAGCAGCTGGCCAGGAACCCCGCGTACGCGGGCTACCTGACGCGCGAGCGCATAGAACTATTGGCAACGCTGGCGCCGCTCCACGACATCGGCAAGGTGGGCGTCCCCGACCGGGTGCTGAACAAGCCCAGCGAGCTCACGCCCGAGGAGCTCGCGCAGATGCGGCGGCATCCCGAGTACGGCCGCGATGTGATCCTGGAGGCGGAGCGGCAGGCCGGCGTGCGGGACGACGCCATCCTGTCGATGGCCAAGGAGATCGTGTACACGCATCACGAGAAATGGGACGGCAGCGGCTATCCCCAGGGCCTGCGGGGCGCCGACATTCCCGTTCCGGGCCGTGTCATGGCGCTCGTGGACGTGTGGGACGCCGTCCGCACCCGGCGTCTGTATCACGCCCCGATGACGACCGGCGAAGCCGTGGCGTTCATCGCCAAGGGGCGCGGCACCCACTTCGATCCGGCCGTCGTGGACGCGTTCGAGCAGGTGGCCGAGGTGATGGACCAGCTCTCGCTTACACCGTCGTAGCCAGCCAGCTACGACGCAGGCTCGATGCGCAACACCGCGCCGTCCTTTTCGTCCGTCAACACGTAAAGCAGCTCGTCGGGTCCCATCCGCACGTCGCGCACGCGCTGCCGGAACTCGTTCAACAGCGATTCCCGCCGCAGCTCCTCCATCTTGTCGTTGAGGAGGATGCGCTCGAGGTGCCCGGTGCCGGGTACTTCGCCCGTGCGCAGCGCGCCCACGAAGACGTCGCCCTTCCACTTCGCCAGCTTGCTCCCGGTGTAGAACGTCATCCCCGACACGGCGATGGACGGCGTCCAGTAGACGATCGGGTACTCGAAGCCTTCTCTCCAAAACCGCTCGGCCTGCCACGGCCCCGGATAGGTGCGGCCGTAGCTGACGACGGGCCACCCGTAGTTGCCGCCGGGCTTCAGGATGTTGATCTCGTCGCCGCCGTTGGGCCCGTTCTCGTTCTGCCAGATCTGGCCGGTGCCCGGGTGCATCGCCAGGCCGAGCGAACTGCGGTGGCCCAAGGTGAACACTTCGCCTCTGTGCCCGGCCCTACCGACAAACGGGTTGTCCTTCGGGATGCTGCCGTCGTCGGCCAGCCGCAACACTTTCCCGGCAAGCGTGTTGGGATCCTGCGCGGTCGGGCCCGTCGTGGTCACGTACAACGTGTCGTCCCGCCCGAAAGCCAGGCGCATGGCCGAGGCCTCGCCCTCGCCGGTCACGAAGATGTCCCTCATGTCCACGAGGGCCTTGCCGTCCCATCGGCCTCTCGCTACCGCGCCAATCGGCTGCTTCACGCCGCGCGACTTCGTGTAGCTCAAGTAGATCAGCTGGTTCTGGGCAAACTTGGGGTGCGGCACGACGTCCATGTACCCGTGGACGGCGCCCGGCAGACCGGACACGCCCGCGCCGTACGCCATGGGCCCGCCGGCGACCGGCTGCGCATCCAGCACGCCGTTGCGGATGATGCGCAGGCGTCCCGCGCGCTCGGTGACCAGCATCGAACCGTCGGGCAGGAACGCGATGCTCCACGGGTTCTCGAGCCCACGCGCCACCGCCGACACGCGCACTCTCATGCCTTCGGCCGTGTCGAGGACGACGGGGAGCGCCGGGAGCGGTCGTCCGGCCAGTCCAAGCGGCGCCACGGGGACCCCGCCCTGAAACGGCACGGTTTGCTGTCCGACGCCGCGGATCGCCCCCACGGTGACGACGAGTCCGGCGACAAACGGGATGACCAACCAAGCACGTGTTCGAGAGCGCACGATAGGGCCTCCTTTGGCGGCCTCAGTATATGACGGCGTCCGGACAGCCCTAGCAGCCCGCGCACTATAATTCGCCGTACCGGAACCGGTCATCGATCCGGCGGGAGGAGTCTGAAGGTGAAGGCACCCGTTCTCTGTGCGCTGTCCCTGTCCGCGATTCTCACCTCGAACGTCGGCATCGGCGCGCAACAGCCCGCGGCCCCGGCGGCACCGGCCGCGACGATTTCGAAGACGCAGCCCGCGGCGGAGCCTCGACGCGAGCAGCCGAACTTCGTGGGCAGCTCCTACAACCTGGATTCGGGCGGCCTGGTGGTGGTGCGGCGCCGCTTCGAGCCCGGCGCGCGCACGTCGTGGCACGCCCACGGCGCCGACTTCCTGCTGGTGGTCGAAGAGGGCCGCGCGCGCGTGCAGACGCAGGGACAGCCCATGCGCGAGTTGAAGAAGGGCGACACCGACTTCACGCCGGCGGGAACGATGCACTGGCACGGCGCCGCTCCCAACGAGGCCTTCGTGCAGTTCGGGGCGGCCTACGGCGGCGGCATCAAGTACGGCGATCGCGTCACCGACGCGGAGTACAACGGCCAGTAGCGGTTCCGCTTACGGCGCGCGGCACTCGAAGCTGCGCGGGTCGGTCGCGTCGCCGGTGCCCTTGTAGTGCGGCACTCGAGGATAGGCGCAGGCCAGCTGCCTGACGGGGCCCTTCCCTTCCTCGATGCGGGTCACGATCAGCTGGTCGGGCGCGGTGCCGGTTTGCTTCCACTGGCGTAGCGTCTGCTCCAGGTCTGCCTGGTACTCCGGCTTGTAGGCGGGCGTGAAGCAGTGGTCCATGCCCGGCACCATGAAGAGCCGGACCGCGTTGCGGACGCGGGCCGCGCCCAGCTTCTTCACCACGGCCTCGTAGTAGTCCACGAAGCTGCCCGGCGCCAGCGTGTGGTCGTTCCAGCCGCCCACGAGCAGCAGCTTCCCGCCCCGATCGACGAACGGCCCGATGTCGGGGTTCATCGCGTCGATGACGCGGTTGGCCGGCGCCTCGGCCAGATCCACGTGCGTATCGAAATTCGCGGGCTGCTTCCGGTAGTCCCACGCCGGATCCTTGAACACCTGGTTGCGGTAGAAGCCGGCGATGTACGCGTACGGCGTGGGGCCCGCCATGGCGTCCCAGCGCAGCTCGCCGCCGGGCGACATCCCGGCAAACAAGTAGCGCCCGGTCCTGGCGTGCACGGCGGGGCTGTAGATCTTCCGCACGGCCTCGACTTGCGGCGGCGTCAAGCAATCGGAACCATCCGCGCCCTTGCAGGCCAGCACGGCCGGGTCGTAGGCGCATCGCGGCGGGTCGGCGATGACGCTGTCCTTCAGGCCGTCCTTGGCGTCGCACGCGTTCAGCGCGGCCTGGTGGATCGCCGGGTACTTGGCGGGCGGAATGTAGCTGGCCGCGTCCTTGTGTGTGGCCTGGTACACCCACCACTGGCCGATCCCGTGGTGCGTGGGGTCGTAGACGAAGCCCACTGCCGCCGCGGCGTCGATGTCTTGCGGGAAGTCCTGCACGAGCTGCAGCGCGTCGCGAGAGCCGCCCCCGCCGCACTCGTTCATCAGGGACAGTTGCGGGCGCGTGCCGTAGTAGATCGCCAGAATGGCCTTCGCGCGGTCGACCATCAGGTGGTACGGCTGGCTGGTCATGTCGGCCAGCTTCCACGGCCCGCCACCGTCGTGACCGCGATTGGTGCTCGCGGTCGCGGTGCCCTTCCGCAGGATGTCGCCCATCGCCGCGTGGCTGAATGCCCCGCCCGTGAAGCCGCTGGCCGAGGGCTGGAACTCGCCGTTCCACCCGCGCGCGGGCAACCACACCTCGATGTCAACGGGCGTGTCGCCGGTTCTGGCGACGCGTGCCACCACGCGGCAGAAGGACGGGAGTCCTGGAACCGGCGCGGGCGGCGTGGCCGCGGCGGTGGGCGTCGGCGGCTGGAACGAGCCAGCTGGGATCATCTGCGCCAGCGTGACGGTGGTCTGGGCGATCGAGACCTTGGCCAGGGCTTCGCAGGACGACGGCGTCGGCGACTGCGCCGACGCGAACGACGGCGCCACCCCGACGAACGCCACCAGGACCAGCGCGCCGCGCCACATCATCGTGTCCATCGACCACTCCTCCCCCGCAGACGCGGGGCGCAACCTACCGGACGAAGGTGAACGGCATCAGCGCCAGGGGCTCGCCGCGGCGAAACAGCCGCGCCGGCGACGTGGCTGCCGCCACCGCGCGCGCGGGCCCGCGACCGGCCAGCGCCGCCCACGCGCCGGACACACCAGCGCTCCCGAATTGATCGGACAACGCCTCGTACACCGTGCGGCGATGGGGATACACCACCACGTCCACCTCGGTGTCCGCGTCGATGCCGGCTCGTTCCTTGGCCGCCAGGATGGCCGCGTCCAGTCCCCCAAGGCGATCGACCAGGCCGCGTTCGCGCGCCTGCGACCCCGTCCACACGCGTCCCTGCGCCAAGGCGTCTATCTCCGCGGCCGTCTTCTTCCGCGACTCGGCCACCTTGGCCACGAAGCCGTTGTAGAAGTCGCCCATGAACGCCTGCACACGCGCGCGCTGTTCCGGGGTGAAGGCGGTGAACGGCGAGTAGATGTCGGCGTTCTTGCCCGACGTCACCACCTGGGTCGATACGCCGACCTTGGCCAGCGCCTGCCCCAAGGCGAACTTGCCTACGTAGATGCCTATGGAGCCCGTCAAGGTGGACGGCTGGGCCACGATCTCGTCGGCCGGCGTGGCGATGTAATAGCCGCCCGACGCCGCCAAGTCGCCCATCGAGACGACGAGCGGACGGGACGGGTTGTGCTCCTTCAGCAGCTTCAGCTCGCGCCAGATCACGTCGGACGCCACCGACGACCCACCAGGGCTGTCAATGCGCAGGACCACCGCGCGAATCGACGAATCGTTCTTGATGCGGCGAATCTCCTCGACGAAGGAGTCGGATCCGACGAGCGCGCCGTCCGTGGCATCGAACCCGCCGCGCCCCGACACGATGGTGCCCACCGCGTAGAGCACCGCCACACGCGGCCGGCCGATGAGGCTGAAGCCGCTGGACCCGTACCCGCGCGAGCGGCGGTAGTCGTCCACGTCCATCTGGTCCACGGCGTCATCGCCGTCACGCAGCGCGGCCACCTTGTCGTCCAGCTCGTCCTCGTACGCGAGGCCGTCCACGAGGCCAGCCTCCACTGCTTCGGACGGCACGAACGGTCCACGGTCCATCAGGGCCCGCACGGCCTCCTCGGTCAGCTTGCGCGACTCGGCGATGGCGCGCACGAGGTGGTCGTACGTGTCGCGGTTGAGCGACTCGGACATCTCGCGATGCGCCGGCGTCATCTCGGTTTCCGTCAGCTGGTTGGGCGCGGTCTTGTAGTCGCCGATGTGCAGGAACTCCGGCTGAACGCCCAGCTTGTCCAGCGCACCCCGCAGGAAGATCTCGTAGGAGGCCACGCCCGTCAGGTCGAGTGGGCTCGCCGGCATCAGGTACACATGGTCGGCGGCCGTGGCCAGGTAGTACTCGCGGTCACCGCCGAACTCCAGGAAGGCCACCACCGGCTTGCCGGACGTGCGGAAGTCGAGGATGGCGTCGCGCAGTTCCTGCAACTTGGCCCAGTACGGCAGGTTCAGGGAGGACGGTCGCAGCACCACGCTGGTGATGCGTGCGTCGTCCTTCGCGTAGCGCAGGCTTTCGACAAGCGCGCGAACGCTCTCCGATTCCTGGGCGAAGAACTGGCCCACCACGTCGTCGGGCGGCAGCTCCGGCAGGTTGCCTCCCGGTCGCACCACGAGTGACGCGGTGCGAGGCACGGTGGGACCACGCGAGACGCTCATGTAGACGAGCGCCAGCAGCGTGAACGACACCAGCACCGCCACACCGATGAGAGCGAGGACCAAACCCAGTCCGCGTCGAAGTGTCACTACATGCCTCCTCAGACGCTGCCAGTGTACTGAGAACGCATATAGGGCGGGCACGTATAATTGGCCTCATGGCGCGTGATTGGCGTGTTTCCCAGTCCGGTGCGGTCGTGGTGGCCGCCCTGGCGTTCCTGGCCGCGGCGTGCGGCGGGGAATCCGATGAAGGCAGGTCGAACGTGACGGAACTCGTGAAGCAGGACCAAACCGTCGGCACCGGCAACGAGGCGATAGCCGGGCGGCGCGTGACGGTCCACTACACCGGGTGGCTCTACAGCGAGTCAGCCGCCGACAAGAAAGGCACCAAGTTCGACAGCTCGCGCGACCGGAACGAGCCGTTCGACTTCAACTTGGGCGCGGGCGAAGTGATTAGGGGCTGGGACGAGGGCGTGGCCGGGATGAAAGTGGGTGGGCGACGGCTGCTTACCATTCCCTCGAGCATGGGCTACGGAGCGCGCGGCGCCGGTGGCGTGATTCCGCCCAACGCGACGCTGCTCTTCGACGTGGAGTTGCTGAACGTCGGGTAAGCCGCGACGGCCCCACGAGACGACCCGGGACATCCCGCTCGTCGACGCGACCGTCACGTCGATGGACGGGAACGGCGACGGCGTCGCCGTGGTGGGCCGTCTGCAAGTGGCGGTGCCCTTCACGATCCCGGGTGAACGCGTCCGCGTTCGGCTTCCGTCCCGTGCGCCCGTCAACGGGACACCGCGCGCGACGCTGGTCGAGGTGGTCGAGCCGTCGCCGCACCGGGTGAAGCCTCCGTGCCCCCACTTCGGCCCTGAAGCGACGGACGGAGAGGTGTGCGGCGGCTGCAGTTGGCAGCACATCGCCTATCCCGAGCAGCTTCGACTCAAGACCGCCGTCGTGGACCGGCTGGTTCGGGACGCGATCCCGGACGCGCCGGCCACCCGGCCGATGATCTCGGCGACTCCGAACCATCCCTGGGGCTTCCGTCACAAGGTACACTTCGCGTTCGGCAACACCGCCCCGGCCCCGCGGAGCGGGGCCAAGAGACACTGCACGAGCGAGGCGGAGCCTGCGGGCTCGTCGGTCAGAGGCGGAGCCTCGCTCGTCATGGGGCACCTGGCGCGCGGCTCGCGCCGCGTGATTTCGGTGACGGCGTGTCCGGTGCACGCCGAGGCCGGCAACGCCGAGGCCTTCGCGCTTCGCGATGCGTATCGGCGGAGGGGCGTCCGTGCGTGGGATCCGGGCGGCCGCGTGTCCGGCGCGCTACGAAGTGTCGCGGTGCGCGTGGGACATGCCACCGGCGAAACCGCCACCACACTGGTCGTGGCCCACGACCGCGACCGCACGCTGCGAGACGCCACCCGGCGCGCCGTCGAGCGTCGCCCCGACGCGGCAGGCGCGCGGGGCCTGCACCTGAACCTCCATCCCCGCGACGACGGGTTCATCTTCGGCCCCGATACGCGCCGGCTGAGCGGGCCCGAGCGCGTGCGGGACGAAGTGGCCGGCGTCTCGTTTCTCCTGTCGCCCACCGCGTTCTTCCAGACCAACGTCGCGGCCGCGGAGGTGCTGGTCCGCTTGGTGCTCGATGCCGTGCCGGACGGCGCGGACGTGCTGGACCTGTACGCCGGCGCGGGCCTTTTCGCGCTGCCGTTGGCCCGCCGAGGCCACGCGGTGACCGCGGTGGAAGAGAACCCCGAGGCCGTTCAGGATGGCCAGGCCAGCCAGCGCCTGAACCGGATCGCGCCGGAGCGCTGTCGCTGGGTGACCCGCGCCGTCGAGGACGCCGCGCCACGCCTGCGTCCCACGGGCGCCGTCGTCCTGGACCCGCCGCGCGAAGGCTGCGCGGCCGGCGTGCTGAACACGATCTTCCAGGACCGCACGCCGTCAACGGCCGTCTACGTGTCGTGCAACCCCGACACCCTGGGCCGCGATCTGCGTGCCATCGTGGCACACGGATACAGGGTGGATTCGGTCCAGCCCGTGGACATGTTTCCGCATACCCCGCACATCGAAACCCTCGTCGTCCTGAGTCGTTTGGGCATTGAGCATTAGGCATTGGGCATTGATCTTCTTGGGCCGTGAGCCTTCTGCCTTGGGCGAAGACCTGCCCACTCAGGTCGTCGATCCCGAAGGCCACTTCGACCGTCGTTGACCCGGGAGCGTCGTGTCCAGGCGTTCGTCAATGAGACTCCTGCAGGTCGACCGGAGCGCGACAGCAATGGCTCTGGTGCGTGAGCACGCTCTCGCTCGCAGATCACACTTGGAGATCTCGCCGATGCCGTTGTCTACTTCGGAGAGCCTTCGTGCGTACGGCGTGGGCATCGTCGTGGCGTGGGCACCGTCTCCAACGTCGCCACATGGAGTCCCCATGACATCCTTCGCGCTCATCGTCAAACACCAGACTCAGCCTGGCAAACGGGATGAGGTCCGGAACGTCTGGGAAAAGCACATGGCGCCGGCCATCTCGGCCAACCCGGATCACATCGCGTATTTCTATTGCTTCGACAACAGCGACCCGGATTCGATCTACGCGTTCCAACAATACACAAGCGCTGAAGCATCACAGGAGTTCCTCAAGACCGACAGCTATGCTGCCTACTTGAAAGACGTCGAGCCGCTTCTGTCCGGTCCGCCTCAAGTCATCGCGTTGGCGCCGATGTGGTCGAAAGGCCCTTCATAGGTGATCACTCAAGGCGACTCCACCAGGGCAGTCCCGCACGGCGGTGGCCGGTGCGACGTTCGCGATCCGAGCGGACGCGTCGGCCATTTACCTATCCGAGAGCACTCCAGCAATGCCAATCGGGGAGGTAAGCGGTGGTGGCGGAGCGTGCCGCTTGCGCTGACCGTGCTCGCGGGCGTGACGGCCTCGGCGTGCGGCGGTGGTCCAACGTCGCCATCCGCGTCATCCTCGTCCCTCAGCGCGGGACGGTGGAGCGGAACTACGGCGCAGGGTCTAGCCATCGCCTTCGACGTGTCTTCGGCCGAGACGCTTACCGCACTGTCCGTCGGGTACAGTTTCAACGGCTGTAGTGGCACACAGACATTCGCCGACGTGAACGTCCCCACCGCGCCCAACCTGACCTGTATTCCTGGTCCGTGTTCAGGCGCCGAAGCCTCGTATCGAGCCTTCGCATACCAGCACGGCGCATTTGGGGCCGGACCCTACACAGCCGTGAACGGGCTCTTTCTGCCTGGCGGGCGCTCTCAGGGTCAGGTTACGTTCCGCGACTACCCGGGTTGTGGAACGGCTGTGAGCGTGGAATGGTCGGCGACGAGACGCTGAGTCGTCGCTGATGCGGGACCCAAGAGTGGGTCGCCCAAATTGGCCTGTCTCTATACGATCGAGCGCAACGCGGCAGTCCTCTATTTGCGCCGGTACTCCTGCTCAACAGCGGCAACGATGCGTCCGATAGATGTAGTGGCAGCTGGTGGAGATCTCCATGAAGAAGCTCGGGATAGGGGTAGCCGTTGTTCTCGTCACGATTCTGGAAGGGCCGACGCTGGCTCAGCACGACGCCGTAACCGATCGGGCGCGGCTCGTGACGGCGCGCGCGCTGTTCGACCGGTACGTGGCGCTGGAGCGTTCGTTCGATCCGGCGATGGCCGACCTGTATGCGCCTGACGCGACAATCCGCAATCGGCGAAGCTATCCGACCGGGCAGGTGCGAGAGCTCACCATCCCGGCGCCTCAGTACAAGGAGTTGGTGCGACGGGCCATGCCGCTGGCCAAGGCGCAGAACGATACGAATCGATACTCGGACTGTGCGTACGCCCCGGAAGCCGGGCGGATTCGGATCAGGTGCATTCGGTATTCGGAGCGGAAGAACTATTCCTCGCCGATGGAGTTGCTCGTAGGTCCGAACGCCACGGGAGCGTGGCTCGTCTTTGCCGAGATCTCAGAGAGTCAGCCTTGACGACCGACGGAACGACCATCTTCCGTGCCGCAGGTCACCATGCCGCTGGAGGAGACGCTCTGGGTGCTGCGCTACGGCAGGATCGTCGATCGATCCTTTGACCTATGTCGGCGTGGCGGCGTTGTTGGCCGCGGTGGCTTCCCTGTCCGGAGCAAGCCAGCAGGCAGACGGAACCGCCGTGGTGCTACGTGGGGTTACGAGCGATGTCCGGGCCAGACTCGCCCAACACAACTCTCGCGCCGGGCTCAGAGAAGCGTACTCCCAGATGGTGTTGTCGGAAGCCGACGTCATGCCGTGGTCAGCCACGTGCTCGGCACGGTGACCTAAGGATCCGAGCCGACGAGCCAGTGCAGAAGGTAACTGGGCGTCGACGAGGAAGCGCACCTACGCGCTCCGCAGGACAGGGTGGTCGTTCTGACGCGCGGCGAACTCCAGAACGGCAGTGATGTCGTCAGGCTCCAGATACGGATAGTCCGCGAGGATCTCGTCGTGGGTCGCGCCCGCCGCCAGGAGGTCGAGAACGTCCTTCACGCGGACACGGAGGCCACGGATGCAGGGACGCCCTCCGCAAACGGTTGGGTCGACCGTAATCCGATCGATTGCGCTCATTTCGCCTCGCATGACGCTGCTCTTGACGAATCCCAATTCTAGCGCGCCGCCACTGAGATCCGCGTGGCGGGCTTCGCCCGCTCGCCTGGCCGATCGCCGGCCGCATGAGCCCCCGGCACGTGACCGGCGGCCTGCTCGGCGCCGCGCGGGCCCGCACTCTAGAGGGGTCGCCGGCCGCATAGAGACGGAGGAATCGAAAGCGTCGATGCGCTCCACACAACGGCGAGGGCGTCCGGCCGCCGGGCTGGCGCTGGTCGTCGCGCGTCGCTGCCCTCCCCTTGGGCCTTTGGCCTTGTGCCTTGTATGCTCCCCCCATGCGCCACCTCCGCAAATGGCTGATCCTGTCGCACCGCTACCTGGGCACCGCCCTGGGCGCGCTCTTCGTGCTGTGGTTCGCCTCTGGCATCGTGATGATCTACGCGGGCGGCATGCCACAGCTCAGCCCCGAGCTGCGCCGCGAACGCCTGGCGGCCCTCAACACCGCCGCCATCACGCTATCCCCTGCCGAGGCCGCCGAGCGGGCCACGGTCGAGGATCCGCAGCGCGCCACCATCGTCACGGTACTGGACCGGCCGGCGTACCGTTTTGGCGGCCGAACGGTCTTTGCCGACACCGGAGAGATCCTCGCCCCGGTGGACCAGGCGACGTCCCAATCGATCGCCGCGCGCTTCTTGAGCGTGCCGCCGTCGGAAATCGAGTTCATGCACACGGTGAGCGAACCCGATCAGTGGACGATGACGCAGAGCCGCGCGCTGCCGCTCCTCAAGTTCAGGGCTCTCGATGACGACAAGACCGAGCTCTACGTCTCGCCCCGCAACGCCGAAGTGGTGCTGGCCACGACCAATCAGGATCGGCTGCTCGCGTGGCTGGGCGTCATCCCGCACTGGCTCTACTTCGCGCCGCTGCGCCTGAATCAGCCGCTGTGGTACGCCGTCGTGGTCTACGCGTCGGAGGTGGCGTGCGTCGTGGCGCTCCTGGGCCTCGTCGTGGGCCTCATGCGATTCAAGCCCACCAAGCCACTGCGCGTGATGGCCTCCATCCCCTACGCCGGATGGATGCGCTGGCACTACGTGGCGGGCGCGATCTTCGGGGTGTTCACGCTGACGTGGGCCTTCAGCGGCCTGCTGTCGATGGAGCCGTTCGAGTGGACCAACGCCACGGGCCTGGAGTTCGAGCGCGACGTGATGAGCGGCGGCGCCTTGGAACCCGCCCGCTTCCCGAAGGCGGAACCCGCCGTGTGGTCGGCCATCGCGGGCGAGCGCGCCATCAAGGAAATCGAGCTGACCCGGATTCAAGACGAGCCCTACTACGTCGTCCGCCTGGGGCGCACAGCCGCCGCCGTCCGGCGCGAGCGACTCCACCAGCCGTATCCCATTGCGGGACGCGCCGAGGCGGACCGGCTCCTGGTGTCGGCATCCACGATGAAGGTCAAGCGCGAGCCGTTCAGTGCGGAGTCGTTGGTCCAGCGTCTCGAAGCTGCCGCGCCCGGCGTCGCCGTCGTCGAACAAGCCGTGCTGACGGAGTACGACGACTACTACTACTCGCGCCGCGGGCAGACGCCGCTGCCGGTGCTGCGCATCAAGTTCGACGACCCGATGCAGACGTGGGTGTACGTGGACCCGACCATGAGCCAGGTGTTGGCGGCCGTCCATCGCCTGAACCGCGTGGAGCGCTGGTTCTACAACGGCCTGCACAGCCTGGACTTCGCGTTCTGGTACCGGTCGTGGCTGTGGGACGTGGGCGTGATCCTGCTCTGCCTCGGCGGGCTGACGACGAGCGCCATCGGCACCGTGATCGGCTACGGGCGCCTGTGGCGCGGCGTACGCAGTGCGGTGCGGTGGCTGCCCGCGGCCACTCCCGCCTTACCAACGGCATCACCTTCGGACTATCCTCAACCACATGGCAGAGACAGTTGAGTTCAAGAGCAACGGGCACATGGCATCGGGCTACCTCGCCACGCCAGCGAGCGGCACGGGGCCCGGTGTGCTGGTCATCCAGGAGTGGTGGGGGCTGGACGCCTCCCTGAAAGAGATGGCCGATCGTCTGGCCGCCGCCGGCTTCGTGGCGTTGGCGCCCGACCTCTATCACGGGGAGGTGGCGGAGCACGACGAGATGGACAAGGCCGCGCACCTGATGCAGGGCTTGCCGGCCGACCGCGCCGCCAGGGACATGAGCGGCGCCGTGGACTTTCTGGCCAGCCGGGCCAGCGGCCCAGGCGTCGGCGTGGTGGGCTTCTGCATGGGCGGCATGTTGTCGTTCCTCATCGCGGCCGGCCGGCCCGACCAGGTGAAGGCCGTGGTGCCGTTCTACGGCTTTCCGCAGGGCGACTCGGAACCGGACTGGTCCAAGCTCGCCGCCAAGGTCAGCGGCCACATGGCCGAAAACGATAGTTTCTTCCCGCCGGACGCGGCGCGGGCGCTCGAGGCCAAGCTGCGAGGCCTGGGCAAGGACGTCACGCTGACGGTGCATCCGGGCACGGGCCACGCGTTCATGGGACCCCACAACGCGCTGGGAACGTTGGATGCGACGCTGGCCGCGAAGATCTGGCCGCAGGTCGTGACGTTCCTGAAGGGCGCGCTGCAGTAGAACAAAGGATACGGATGAGCTGAAAAGCTCAGCCTTCAGGCGGGCCCCTCTTTCGCAGCCTTCGTTGAAAATAAAGGCAATCCAAGCGATCTCTGATCCATGCCGACCTGGTGCATGGATTGCTAATCTCCTGCTGAGCTTAAGTCTGCGCGGTGTCAAGGGGACGCCGGTTTACGCCAGATTCGTCTCGCAAAGGGGAGAGAACCGACATGAAGAAACTAGCGTCTCTTGGGTGCGCGCTCGCCGTTCTGGCCAGCGCGTCGGTCGCACAGGCGGCCACGATCACCTTCGACAACATCGTCGCCACCTGGAGCAACGGGGTGCCAGCGGCGAACGTTACCTACTCGGGCAACGGCACGGCGGCTGCGAGTGCCAACTGGGGAATCCCTGCTGTCATCGCGGGCACGCAGAGTGGCTACGACTTCGTCGCCGCCGCAGTGCCGTTCGACGTCTTCATCCCGCCCAATCCGTCGAATGAGTTCGATCTGGGGACCTTCACCCATCGCAACCAGCCGATTGCAGCCGGCTCGAGCGTGACAGGCGTCCGCCTGACGGTCTCGACCGACGTGAAAGTGGATGGCATCAGCCAGGGAACCAAGAACTTCGTGTTCGACTTCCTGCACAACGAAACGGACAACGGCGCCGCCCCATGCGCGGACGGCGGACAGAATGGGGTCGGCGTCAACGCGAACGGCTGTGCCGACCAGGTGACGTTCGTCTACAACACGCTCTCGGACAACTTCGACGTCGGCGGCGTCGTCTACACGCTGAACCTGGCGGGATTCCAAGTTGGAGGCCAAACGGTCAACGACTTCTGGACCAAGGAGTCGGCGAACAACTCGGCCGTGCTCCGTGGCGTGGCCATCGAGCGGCGACTCGTCGTTCCCGAACCCGCCTCGATGCTGTTGCTCGGTGCCGGCCTGGCGGGCTTCGCCGCGCGGCGGCGGCGTCAGTAAGCGTCACCGGAGTCGAAAATAGACGCCCCAGGGAAATCCCCTGGGGCGTTCTTCGTGTCCGACCGCTACGCGAGCAGGCTGAGCAGGACGGCGCCGGCCACGCCGGCGCCGAGGCCGTGCCAGACCAATTCCAGCGGCTTGCGGACGAACAGCAGGCCCAGGCCCAGCACCACCGCCGCGGCCATCAGGAAGCGCGGATAGAGTTCCTCCAGCGTCTCGACGGGCGCCGTCAGGTTGTTCTGACGCCTCAGCCGGTCGATGATGCGAAAGGCCACGACGCGGTCCGGCTCGACGCCGATCTCGAAGTACTCACCGCCCCCAGCCACGGCCAGTTGCACGAGCGACGACCGATCGAGCACCGACCGCACGACCGGCGGCGGCCGCACGCCGTCGGCTCCCATCGGCTCCGGAATCATCCCGCCCACCGTCGTCCCGATGCCGACCACGTGCACGGGGATGTTCCGCTGCCGCGCCGACTGGAGCGCCTCGGCCACCTTGCCGCTCCACGACTGGCCGTCGGAGATCACGACGAACGCCTTCGGGTTGCCGCTCTTGCCGAAGAGCTCCTCGTCCTTCTCGATGAGCCGGAGACCCCACCGAATCCCCTCCTCCATGTTCGTGTCCCAGGTGGGCGCGTTCTCGAGGGGAAAGGGCGACTTCTCGCTGAGGTGGTCGACGAAGAAGAACAGCGAGTTCGGGTCCTTCGTCAGCCGCACTTGCGGGGCCGCCAACTGCGCGAAGAGCGCCAGCGCCGCGCGGTCGCCCTGCCACCGTAGGGATTCCGCCAGCATGCGGACGAAGCGCACGGAGCGTCTCCACCGGTCGGGTGGCACGTCGGCCACGTACATGGACGCCGAGGCGTCCTGCAGGATCACCAGGTCGACGCTCCCCTGCCGGACCGCCGATACCACCGCCTGCGGCCGCGCCAGGGCCACGACGAGGAGCGCGCACGCCAGCACGGCGAAGAACCAGAATCCCAGATCACCCATCAAGCTGAACCGCTCGCGCACGGGCACGATACGGCCGCGCAGGAAGTGCTTGACGTCCCGGCGCCGCCGCCAGACGCGCCATCCCCACAGCACGACCAGCAACCCCGGCACGGCGAGCAGCCACAGATAGGCCGCGTCGCTGAAGCGAGCGGTCGCCACGTCGAGGCGAGGGATCCAGCTGGGCATGGCTGTCAGACGCTCGACGGTCCTAACCCTTGCGGTCCTTCGGCGGCGCCTTGCCAGCATCGCCGCCGGCGGGCTTCTCGGTGCTCTCGAGCGGGATGTACACCTCGAAGCCCTCCTGGCTGGTGGCCTCCGACGGCGCGCCGCCCTGCCCGTTGTCGGCCTTCTGCGCCTCGTCGTTGCCTTCCGGTGGACGCCGGCCGCGGGCCTGTTCGTCGCGCAGCCGCACCACGTACTCGTAGTTGTAGGCGGCATCCTGGTGCCACGAGCCGCCGCTCTTCAGCACCGTCAAGTAGTTCGACGCCGACTCCTGCAGGGCCTGCTTGGTCGCGGCCACGTCGGTGTATCGCTTCTGGTTCTTGCGATACGCGGCGTTGGCGACCACGAGCTGCAGGTCGATGTTGCCCTCCTCGATCGTCGACACCGGGTCGGCGCCCTCCGGCACCAGGGCGTCGTATTCGCGCTCCCAGTACTGGATCGCGGCGTTGTAGGCGCGCGCCTCGCGCTGCACGCGGTCGCCGAAACCCGGAATGTAACGGGCGACGCCCAGCTCCGCCACCGCCGCGTCCACGCTGCCGGCCGCCTGCGGGTAGTCCAAGGTAGCCAGCGCCTCGCGCGTGTCGGCCAGATGACGCTCCACGATGGCCATCCGGCTCGACACGTACGCCACCCCCGACAGCACCGCCGCCACGAACGCCATCACGATTGCAGCTCTCATCTCTACCTCACGGGAACGTGCGGAACATCCCAAATCCCAACTTCAACAGCGCGGCCGTCAGCCACAAGAGGGTCGCCGCCAGCGCATACGCCGCAAAGCGCGGGCGCTGCACGCTGTACTCGCGGATGTCGATGCGGCCCGGCGACAGCCGATCGATTTCGGCCAGCGCGGCCGACAGCGATTCGTCGTCGTAGGCGGCGTAGAAGCGGCCGCCGGTCCGCTCCACGACGGCCTTCCAGATCTTGTCCTGCTGCACCTCGCCCAGACGGTAGTTGTAGGCGGTCCGGATCATGTGCACGGGAATCTTCAGCGTGCGCGCTTCGTTCACCAGATCGTCCAACGGCTGGTTGGCGCGGTTCAGCTCCGAATCTCGCCCGTCGGTGAAGACGATCATCAGGTTGCCCGAGGCGTTGACGAAGTTGAACGACTTGAAGAGCTCTGTCGCCTGCGCGATGCCTTCGATGATCGTGGTGCCCCAGTCGCTGAACCGGCCCCATTCGCGAGGGTCGCTCACCAGCCGCACGCTGAGGAGGATGTTCTCGTAGTCGTTGGTGAAGGGCGTCACCACGTAGGCCTGGTTGCCAAACTGGATCAGCGCCACCAGGTCCTTGTAGGGCCCCGTCATCCGCCGCTTGATGAAGTACTCGGCACCGGCCACGGCCGTGAAGAACGTGGACTCGCCCTGCGTCTTCATCCGGGTGGACTTGAAGCTCATGACCATGCTGGTCGACGCGTCCACCAGGAGCGCGATCCGACGACCGGGATAGGACACCTCTTCGCGCGAGAACCCGGTCTGCGGGTCCGCCAGGGCCATCGCGAAGACCGGCACGCCGAGCACGAACAGCAGGACCGGCAGGTGTCGCAGGAGCGCCAGATGCGACCGGTGCATGATCGGCAGCACCGAGGGAACCGCGACGTGCGTCCGGCCCGGTCCCCGGCCCCGCACCACCCGAATCAGAAGCACCAGGCACGCCACCGCCAGCAGCACCGCGCACACCACCGTCGCATTGGCGGCCTCGGGGAACTGCAGGTCCTCCCACCGCGTCCGCCACCACTCGTCGAGTGTGGCACGCAAGGCGTTGCCCAGCAGGCGCGGATCGGTCACAGGCTCGCGAAGGACCTCGTGATGGTGGCCAGCGTCTTCATGGGCCACAGCGCGCCGACGCGCAGTTGCTTCACGGCGTCGAGCCCCTGCCCGAGCGCCGAATCCAAATCGCCGCGGTCGGGCTGGGCCTCGCTTCGTGCGTAGGCCGCGGTGCTGAAGGTTTCAAGGGCCTGCCCCAGCGACGTCAGCGCGGTACGCGTCCGGCCGCCGAGGCCCTTCTGGCCTGCGGACGCCGCGATGTGGACCGGCGTGGTCGACGCCGACACCATCGTGCGGCCGCGCCGCAGCCAGCCGTCCTTCACCATGATCTGCCCTTCGCGGACGGCTGCATCTCGCTCCACGCGTTCCTGCGCCACCGGGCGGCCCAGCGCCGACGCGCCGGCGACGCGAAGCGCCGGCAGGGCACGCCGCACCAGTTCGGGCGACCAGCCAGACGCCGCGTCCTGACGAACGTCCTGCAACGTGGCGGCGCATGCTCCAAGCTGCGCCAGGGCGCCCACCTTCTTCACCTCGTTTGGCGCGCGCGTGCGGAACCGCTGCGACGCGCGCATCAGCGCCAGCGCGGCGAGCACGAGCGCGAAGGCCAACGCGACCCAGGACGACACCCGCGCCACGGTGGCGCGAAAGCGCGCGGCTTCGATATCGCCAAAGGTCATCGCCGAGGTGTCCCGAATGTCGGCGGCGCCGCGCGGCACCAGCGAAAGGACCCGCATCGGCAGCGCCGGCAGGATGTAGTTCTGATCGCGGCCGGTGTTGGCCCCATCCGCCGTCGTGAAGTTGTAGGTGACGGTCAGCGCCGGGATGGCGACGTCCTGCCCGAAGAACCCATCGTTGAGCAGCCGGGTCACGTATTCGAACTGCACGTAGCGCCATGGCGGCGCCACCACATCGGCGCGCCGCGTGGCGTTGACGACCTCGAACGGCGTGAGCTGCACGGCCCCGCCTTCGAGCTGGCTGACGTTGGGTACGACGGTCGTCGGCCCGGTCTCGAGAGTGGCGCATGTCAGCACCACCGCAAACCGTTCGCCGACGCTGATGGCGGTGCGGTCCGTCTTCCACCAGCACCGAATGGGCTCTTCGGCCACCTGGCCCGGACGGGGTGCGGGCCGCGGCCGGGTGGGCGTGGCGGGTGTGCGCGCCTGGGCGCCCCCCCCGGTCCTCGGAGCTGCCGGCGCGGCAGGCGGCGCCTGCGCCGTGTTCTGGACAGACCGTGTCTGGACAAACACTGTCTGGGCAGACAAGGTCGGTGACGTCGCGAACGTCAGGTGCAGCGCGGCCACCGCGGCCAGCGCCCAGCGTTTTTCAGGCATTGTCATCATTTCGTCTTCCGCAGACGACGCTCGGCCGTGAACTCCACGAGCGCCGTTTCCATGGCCCACCGGTCCAACCCTACCCGCACCACGTCGAGGCCCGCATCCCGCGCGTGCCGTTCGATCCCGTCCTGCCACTCGACCGCTCGACGTCCCAGTTGGGCCATCTCGCGCCTGGAAAAGACGCCCGTGCGGCCCGACTCCACGTCGAACGCCTCCACCCAGCCGTCCGACACCCGTGGCACATCGTAGGCGAACCGGACGTCGGCCATCAGCAGGAACACGTCGTGCACGGCGTCGACGAGCACCAGTTCATCGATGACACGGCGCGCATCCGCGAAGAGGAAGTCCGAGATCACCGGTACCACGGCGGCGCGCCGCAAATGCCCTTCGATGGCGGTGACGACGTCGCGTGGGCCGCTCGGAATGTCCGTCGCCCGGCGGTGCTGGTACAGATCCACGCAGTAGATGACGTTGGAGCGCCCGATCTTGGGACGCGACGCCGCCACCTGCTCGAACTTGTCGTCGAAGGTCACCAAGCCGAACAAGTCCTGGCAGAACACGGCGGAAAGCCCCACCGCGGCCACGGCGCGGGCGATGGCGGTCTCGATGGTCACCCCATGCGCCCCGCACCGCGTGGACATGGAGGCGTCGGCCACCGCGATGATCGACGCGTTGCTGTCCTGCTCGAAATCGCGCGTGATGAGGGGGCTGAAGTTGGTCAGCGACGACTGCGCCCAGTCGATGGAGGCGGTGCGGTCTCCGGGTTGCCAATCCCGCGTGCCGACGAAGTGGAAGCCTCCGCCCTTGTAGACGCTGGCGTGGTCGCCGAGCGTCAGCTCCTTCATCCGCTTCAGGATGAAGATCTCAATCTCGGCAATCTCTCGGAGGTTGACGAGCTCGGGCGTGGCGGGCTGCGCTATCACGGGACCGGAACCGACGCCACCAGGTCGTCGATCACCATCTCCACCGTGACGCCATGGCTGGCCGCGTGGGGGCCCAGCCACACGCGGTGTCCCAGAACGTAGCGCGCCAGCGCCTGGATGTCCTCGGGATAGACCTCCGCGCGCTCGTGCATCAGGAGCGCCCACACCTTGACCAGGCGGCCCCACGCAATCGTGGCGCGGGGCGAGGCCCCCAGATCCACGCACTTCTCGACGAGCGAGGACGGCGAATGCTGGCGCCAGTCGGATTCGGCGTTGAAGGGCCGCGACGCACCGACCAGCCGGCGGATGTATTTGGCCAGCGCTTCGTGCAGGAACACTTCCTGGGTGATCGCGCCGCGCAGCTCGATGATGCGCTCCTTGGACATGAGCGACTTGAGGCGCACCTGCTTGAAGTCGAAGCTGACGAGCCGCTGTTCGTCGGCGGGGGTCAGGTACGGCACGTTCACCAGGATGGCGAACCGGTCGGTGGCCGCCTCGGACAGGGGAAACGTGCCCTGGCCCAGCTCCACCGGGTTCATCGTGGCAATGGCGAAGCTGAAGATCGGCATCTCGTAGGTGGTCTTGCCGACCGTGATCGTGCGGTCCTGCAGCCCCTCGAGAAACGCGCTTTGCGACTTCAAGGGGATGCGGTTGATCTCGTCCAGCAGGATGACCTCGGCCGACGCCAGCGGCCCGAACTCGGTGATGAACTCGCCGGTGGCCGGGTTGATCATCTGGAACCCGACGATCTCGGTCGGCTGCAGGTCGGCCCGGCCCTGGATGCGCGCGAACTTGGCGTCGCTGATCGCCGCCAGGATGACGCCAAAGAACGTCTTGCCCACGCCCGGCACCCCACGAAGCAAGAGGTTCCCCGCGTTGACCTGGCGCTTCTGGTCCTTGTCGTAGGTGGTGGGAATCTCGGAGAGCAGCACCACGTTGGCCAACGCCTTCTCGGTGGCGTATCCCACCAGGGCGTTGCCGGCCTCCGTCACGATGGCATGGTGCAGGTCTATTGCTTCTTGCAGGTCTGGGTGCATGTGGGTGCCGGCAGGGTTCGGACGAAGCGTGGATCATACATGGCCGACCCTTCGCGGCATAGTCAGGAACGCCATGCAAACCATGATGGCCGCGGTGTGGAAAGCCGCGCCAGGAGAGCTCACCATCGAGCGGTTGCCGGCGCCCGAGCCCCACGCCAGCAGATGCACGCCTATCCCCACGCCGGCCGTGACGGGTCACGAGATCACCAGCACCATGGCCACACTCGGGCCCGGCGTGACGGGGCCGCCGTGGGTCTGCGCGTCGTGCGCGCTTCAGGATGCCGTGCCGGAGTACGACACGTGCCAAGCTCGGTGGCGGGTCCTCCCTTGTGCGGACAAGACGATCGTGACCTTTGGGACACGTAGACCGGGGGAAGCCTCCCGGGCCCACGGCCGGTGTGATGTGGGCGGTGAATCAATCAGATCCGGCCCAAGCACGGCTGTCCCGATACGATCCCAGGGATCTTCGCGGAAGACGGCGCCAGGTAAGAGGCCTGGCCTAATTCAGGGTTGGCAGCGGGAGTCCACCCAGGGCGGGTATAATTCCGCTGGTCGCATAAATACAGATGGGAAACTTCGATGTTCCGGATCTTCGCGCCCGCGAGCTTCGGGCGATTATCGCGCTAGCCGAATACGGCAGCTTCGTCAGCGCAGCCGCTTTTCTCAAGACGTCCCAGCCGGCGCTGACGCGAGCCGTCAAGCGCGTCGAGAGGCTCCTCGGCGTCACACTGTTCGCCCGCAGCACTCGGCAGGTCGAGATCACCCCCGAGGGGAAGGAATTCTCGGCCGTCGCCGCGCGCGTGCTCAAGGATCTCGAGGTCACGATCCGCGGCCTCGGCGATCTGAGCAAGGATCTGCGCGGACGGATCACCTTCACGACCTACTCGGCCTTCGCGGTCGGCAAGCTCCCGATGATCGTCCGGCGTTATCGGGAAGATCTGCCGTCGGTGGAGATCCGCATCCGCGAGGGACGCCAGGTCGACATCCTGGAGGACATCCGAAGTGGCGCCGCGGAGTTCGGCATCGGCTACATCGATCTCGTGCCCGAGAACCTCAACAGCGAGCTGCTGCGCAGGGAGCCGCTCTACGTCGTCGTCCCGAGCACGCACCCGTTGGCGACGCTGAGACGCCAGCGCATCCGTCTCGAGGAGCTGCGAGACGAGACGCTGATCTCGCCACCCCACACCGCTTTCATCCGCCGGCTGGTGGACGACGCGGCGGCCAACGTGGGAGTGACGCTGAACTACAGCCTCATCGTCGAGCGACTGGCGAGCCTCATCGGGCACGTCCAGGCTGGCGTCGGGATTGCGCTGATTCCGGAGGAAGTGCTGCCGCCGAAACCGTGGAAGAACTTCGAGGCGCTGCTGCTGACGGAGCCGGCGCTCTCGGTGTCGGTCGGATTCATCTCCTTGCCGAACCGGCATTTCACCCCGGCGACCGCGAAGATGATGACGCTCATCCGAGAGGAATTCAACGCCTCGTAAGGCGGCGGAGACGCTTCTGAGCCGCCTCGGCCAGCGCGAGGTCCAGGAACCGGCAGACGGGCCGCCGTCGGAGTGCCCGGATGCGAGCATGCCCCGCATCCGGACCGGTCGAGCTGCCGCGATCAGAAGTCGTACGCCAACTCGAACTTGATCAACCGTCCGCGCTGCACGTCGCTGGGATTGTGGTAGTTCGGACCGAGCTGGCTGATCCAGCCGGAGATCGTCGACTGATTGGTGGCGTTGAAGATGTCGAGCCGCGGCGAGATGGTCTTGCCGTTGCCGACGACGAAACGCTTCCTGAACGTGAGATCCAGTGACGCGACGTTCGGCAGGCGAACGCTGCCCACCGGCGCCACGACCACGCTCTGGTTGCCCTGCGCGAGCGCGATCGTTTGGTTGGTGACGAGCACCGTGGTCGTTTCGGGCGCGCCAATCATGTACTGCCACGTGCCGCTGGCCGAAACGTCGTACGGCAGCATGTACACGCCGGAAGCCCGATACGACCACGGCCGGTCGCCGAAGGGGACGCCTGTATCGTAGGCATTCAGGAATGCGTTTGGATCGTTGCGGTTACCGCCACGGCTCTTCACCCGCGCCCTGCCGAAGGTGGCGCCTCCGGTCATCGACCAGCGGCGGCTCATCCGCTTGTTCACCGTGAGGTCCACGCCGTGGTAGGTCAGGTCGAGGCCGGGATCGTTGTAGTTCAGGAACGCGGTTGCGGCCGTGCCCCGGTTCCAGACCTGCACCGACTGACGACTGACGGCTTCCGTCACAGTGATCGGCCCTATCCACGTCGACGGCGGCGCCGCCGTGTTCCGGCTACCGATGTTCTGCCGGGTTTCGCTGCGAACGAAGCCGGCCGAGACGACGATTTCCTGTGGAAGCTGGCGTTGGAACTCGACGCTGTACTCGTTGGACACTTCGCGCTTCAGGTCGTCGCCGTAGAAGGCGTTCACACCCTGCAGCACATAGCCGGGTGAAGGACCGATCTCGCTGAGCTGCGGGATCAGGTCGCCGTTCCGGTCGCATCCCAGCACGCCCGGGTCGTTGCAACGGCTCTGGGGAAGCCACTGGCGCTGGTCCGTCACGCTGGACGCCTGGCCCAGGTTGTTGCCGCCCGCAAGCGGGTTGAGCCGCTCGACGATGGACACCGCGATCGGCTGGTTGTAGCGGTTCACGGCGAACTTGAGGGCCATGAGGCCGTCGCCGGCGACGTCCCAGACGGCGTTGAATCGCGGCGCGAAATCCCTGAACGACGGGGCATCCAATCCTGGATAGCACTGACCCGGCAGGAACACCGTATCGGGCCGGCACGTGTCTCCGAGGGAGCTGGACTGGGTGTCGAGCCGAAGCCCCAGGTTCATCGTCAACCTGGAATGCGGGCTCCACCGGTCCTGGACGAACGCACCCTGGACGCGCTCCCTGGGCGAGTACAGCCAGGGCACGTCGGATCCGTCGGGATCGTCTACCGCAGTCACCGAGACCAGATAGGTGTTGACAGACGCCGGAACGCCGTTCGCGAAGTTCGCGCGCAGGCCAGACGTCGACCAGACCTTCACGTCGCGGGTGTTGTACTGGAACTCGTAGCCCACCTTCAGGTCGTGGCGACCCCTGAACCAGTTGAAGTTTCCCTTGACCGTCTCGCGCGTCATCCGGTTCACGTTGTAGGTGGCCAGCGCGTTGCCGAGCGCCTGCGTGGTCGTGTCGAACGTCGCCACGTCGCCGGGCCCCACGTCAGGCTGCGAGCCAAACACGTCGTCGGCCCGGAAGCGGCTGTAGACGAAGTCGACCGCCATGTTCGAGCCGATCGGCGCCGTGAACTTTGCCTGGTTGATGGTCGGGTACTTGTAGTTGTATTGCGTAGCCTTGCTGTCGAAGAACGTTCCTGCGGCGCGATGGCCAATCAACTTGTACTGCGTGTTGTTGAAGTACGAGAGCTGTGCGGCCTTACTCAGTTGCCAGGACACCTTCGCCGAAGTCGTCCACATGACGTTATCGTCCAGCACCTGCTGGCCGCTCGGATCGTAGTTGCCGATCACGTAGCGGTCGAGCCGCTGGTCGCGGAAGGTGCCCGCAAACCACAACCTGTCGCGAACGATCGGGCCGGCCAGCCAGCCGCCCATGTCGACGTCCTTCTGGATGTCGGGGCTCACCGAGATGCCGGGGTTGGCCGCCAGCACGCGGGCCGGGACGTTGCGCAGCAGCTGGTCCCGAAGCTCGGGCGAGACGTTGCGCGACTTAGCCAGATACGGTGTCGTCGCGTGGATGTTGGCGCCGCCGTGAAACTGATTGCCCCCAGAACGCGTCGTCATGTTGAACGTGACGCCCCCGGCGAAGAACTCGGCGGTCCCCGCGCCGACGACGATGCTCGTCTGCTCGAAGGCATGAGGGTCGGGGTAGATCATGTTGGTCGTGCCACGGGCCGTCATGCTGGAGATGTCGGTGCCGTCGACCAGCGTCTTGTTCTCCGTGTTGCGGCCGCGGGCGGTCGCGAAGCCCTGGAAGAAGCGCTCCGTTCCGCCAACGTCGATGTTGTTCATCACGATGCCGGGAACGATGCGCGCCATCGACCAGATGTCGGTCCGGTTCGGCATGGCACTCAGCTCTTCACGGCTGATCACCGTCTGCCGGAGCGCGTTCGTCGTGTCGAGGAGCGGTGCCTCTCCGGTGACCGTCAGCGTCTCCTCCAGCGCCCCCACCTCGAGACGCAGGTCCGCCCGCGACGTGGCGTCGGCGTTGACGGTGATGTTGGGTTGCTGCCTCGAGCCGAAGCCCTGCAGCGACGCGCGCACGGTGTACGAGCCGGGGACGAGCCGCGTGAACTGGTACGCCCCCCGCTCGTCGGCAACCGTCTCCTGGTTGCCACCGACCGTGCCCTGGGCGCTGGTCAGCGTGACCGTCGCCCCAGGCAGGCTCCCGCCGGACGCGTCGGTCACGGTGCCGCCGATGGCCCCGACGCCCTGAGCCACCGCCGGCAGCGTTGAGGCGA
>Ga0307505_10000676_pt1 | contig 34914 bp, 30 predicted proteins | sample 23_S_MG_FD_202183 | JGI IMG/M metagenome (GOLD analysis project Ga0307505, IMG submission 202183) | Soil microbial communities from Populus trichocarpa stands in riparian zone in the Pacific Northwest, United States - 23_S | ecosystem: Environmental > Terrestrial > Soil > Riparian zone > Trees...
TCGCGGGATATCGACCGCGCGGGGCTGCCGCATCTGGACGCCGACGCAAGCGAGGCGCTTGCTCGGAAGGCTCGGAGATTCCAACCGCGTAGGATGCCCCGCAACGGCTCAGAGAGAGCCATAGAGCGGTTCGCAGCCGGGATCGGCGAGAGCGTCGGGGCCTGGGGTGCGGCTTTCAAGAAGCTTCGATTGGGCCTTCAGAAACCCTTGCGGCACAGCGGTTTTAATAGGCTTCATATGACACCCCCGAGAGCCCTAATGGCAGCCTTAGAGTCCCATCGAGAGAAGAGATAACTTCAGCATCTCTCCTCATCTCAAGGCGCACTTAAAGGTGCACTTGGTCTTGCCATCGAGAGACCGTTTAGGACCACCAAGTGCAGGAGAAGCATGACCACTAAGTGGTGGAGGATGTGGAGCCATCCACATTCCAAGGACCACCCGAAGTATATGCAATGAGGCCCCGCTGAAGCGACCTCATCTGTGAACACCTAGCCGGGCACTTCGAACGCAAAGCTAGCGACAGCCACCGCTTCGTCCGAGCAGCCGATATCCAGAACAGCGCGACTACTTGCCGACGCGATATCGAGGCAGCTTCGCGATGGCGGCAGCTTGCGTCTTGATGGACACCTCGCCGTAACCCTCCGCGACGTTGCGCGGGCTTTGGCCCTGAATGGCATCCAAGATGCGATGCTCGATGCCGACATCAAGGCCGACCGTCTTGAAACGATGCCGCCACGCGTGGTTGGGAGCCACGTTTTTGTCATGCACGATTGTTCTGACGAACTCCGCGAGGCGATTCTTCAAGCCCTGCAACGGACCCAGGACATCGCCCTTCGGTGACGGACGGATAAAGAGATGGCCGGGTGGCGAGGCCTGTACGAACTTGCTGAAACCCAGTTCGATTAGATGAGGATGCAAGACCACCATCCGCGCTTCATTGGTCTTTACGGTTCCTGCTTCCGGAGTGATGATGATTGTCCAGTGCCTTCCCTCGCACTGAATATCTTCTTTGCGAAGTTGCGCCAGTTCGCCCACGCGCGCGCCCGTATAGGCGCATAGCCAAGGCACCCACCGCTTCGCGGCAAATGTTTCCGGCCGCTCGTTGCCGGGCTTTAGACGGATTGCCGCTCGCAGGATCGTTACCGCTTCACTGTCCGAGAAACTTTTCGAGCGAACCTTACGCGGCTTGCCTAGCTTGATGGTGATGCCTTCCGCAGGGTTTGCGGCCAGCTTTCCATTCATCTTTGCCCAGCCGAAGACAGTCTTCAGACCAGACAAGTCGCTGTCCTTTACGGTTTTCGCGGAGACCGGCTTCCCGGTGCGGGGATTGACGGAAGCGAGTCTGTGATCCTTGAAAGCCACCACGTCGGCAGTCGTTACTCGGGCGGCATCATCGTGCCCAAGATGTGCAACGAACGCCGCGACCGTGCTCGCATAACTTTCGTAGGTGCTCGGCTTGCGGCCAGTTGCCTTCGCCTCGATCCACCACGCCTCAAGGAGTCCGCTAAGCGGCACTTTCGGTGATGAGGCATTTGCAGCAGAAGTCCATGCAGGAAATCTCTTTGCCTTATCGTCCGGCGCGTAGTCGCCCTCCGCGTTACGCTTCCGGCTTTCCGCTGCATCGCGCATCGCCTGATAGAAGGCCGTCAAGAGAATTTCGCGCGTCGGCTGATCGACCTTGCAAACTCCCTTAGCTAGGAGCAGTCGGTCTATAATTGTGCCGAACGATTTCTCCCAGCGCGTAAGATCGTCAACGCCTTCTATCTGGGCATACGTCGTGGGATCATCGTCGCGGTTGTCCAAGCGGCGAACGACGCCACGCCACTCTTCTGGATCGACTTCGACCCTTTCAAGTCGTCGCCAGCCGACACCAGATGCATGTTCGCCGCCGTCATGCTCAAAGCCGATTGTCTTCTCTCGATCTTCACCCCCGGCCCACGCGCCATAAAGTTCACCGGCAAGTGCGGTGGCGTTGCGATGAGACAGACTGATTGGGGCAGTCTGGCGTAGCCCTCGCCACACAGCCTCCAGGTACGCATCCACTCTCGCCTGCCTCGCCTTGACCGCAAGCGGATCATCGGTGCGAAGGGAGACCCTTATCGATTGCGTTCTTGGCGACACGCGTACGGTTTGAGTTTGACCTCCCACCGGCACGAAAAGCGCCATGCCCATCGCGCGGGGCAATACATCTCTTGGAATGCGGCGGACGAAGTAGCGGTTACGCGAGCCTGTACGCTTCACGGGACGAACCAGTCGAAACAGCATTGTTGCTCACCCTTGTAGCACAGTCGGGCAAGCGCAAACCGTTGAGCAGGCTCAAGTTATTGAAATTAGTAATGTCTTCGCTTGAGTGGTGCCCAGGGGCGGAATCGAACCACCGACACCATGATTTTCAGTCATGTGCTCTACCAACTGAGCTACCTGGGCGCCGGGCCGGGCGGCGATCCGCCGGGCCGATCGGAGGCGCGGTTATAGAAAGCCGGACCCGGCCTGTCCAGACACGCAACTTAGCGGTCGGGACGCGCAACTTAACGGTCGGGGTCGTCGCCAAGGCTTGTTCATTGGGCTCGGATTATACGGGCGAGGAGGATCGCTTCACGATTCCTCCTCGCCCGATCCGAGCCTTGGCGCGCCGGTTTCGGGCAAGGCCCCGTCCTCGTCGGTATCTTCGGTCACCGGGATCGCGTAGGCGCCGGATAGCCAGCGATGCAGATCGACGTCGCGGCAGCGCTTCGAACAGAACGGCCGAAACGCCGGGTCGGACGGCTTGCCGCAATTGGGGCACTTGCCCGCTCGCGCCTGTTTCTCAGCCAATCGCTTTTTCCTTTTGCTCCGCGTCGAGACGGCGGAGGTCGGTCTTCAGGATCTTGCCGTAGTTGTTCTTCGGCAAGGCGTCCACGAATACATAATGCTTCGGACGCTTGAAGCGAGCGATCTGCGACAGGCAAAGCGCGTCGAGTTCCGCGGAGCCGGCATCGCCGACGACATAGGCGACGACGATCTCGCCCCACTCCTGATCCGGCCGGCCGATCACGGAAACTTCGCGCACCTTGCCGTGCCGGAGCAGCACTTCTTCCACTTCGCGCGGATAGATATTGGAGCCGCCGGAAATGATCATATCCTTCGAGCGATCTTTCAACGTGAGATAGCCCTCCCCGTCGAACGCGCCGACGTCGCCGGTATGCAGCCAACCGTCTTTCAGCGTGCTCGCGCTTGCGTCAGGGTTTTGCCAGTAGCCGGCCATCACGACATCGCCGCGGCATAGGATCTCGCCGATCTCGCCCGGCGGCAGCGCGCGGCCTTCCGCGTCACCTATTCTCACCTCGACGCATGCATAAGCTCGGCCGGCGGAGCCGACGCGCTCGAGCCAGCGCGGATGATCGCGCGCGGCGACATCTTCTTTTGACAGCGTTGAAATTGTCATCGGGCTCTCGCCCTGCCCGTAGATTTGCGCGAGACGAGGCCCGAAACGATCGAGCGCCTTTTTTACATCTTCCACATACATCGGCGCGCCGCCCCAGATCAGCGTGCGAATATTTTGCGGGTCGCATTCGGCCGGGCTGTCCACGAGGCGCTTGATCATTGTGGGCGCCGCGAACATCGACATGCGCGGCCAGCGCGCGAAGAGTTTGAAAATCTCTTCCGGCTCGAACGCGCCGCTTTCCGGGATCACGTTCACGCCGAGGCGGGCGATGTGCGGCATGACATAGATGCCGCTGCCATGACTGAGCGGGGCCGCGTGCAGGATCGGATCGCCGGGCAGCGCCGGATCGACGTCAGAGAGATACGCATGCGCCGCCCAATTCAGATTGCGGTGCGTGAGCATCGCGCCCTTCGGGCGGCCCGTGGTGCCCGACGTATAAAAGAGCCACGCGAGGTCGTCGCCGTTCTTTGCCGCGACGGGGACGGCGTCGGCGGACAACAGCCTCTCGTATTCAGGGCTGCCAATTGTGATCAGGCGCTCGAGACTCTTCGGCGCGTGCGCGGAGATTTCTGTATCGAGGCCGGGCGACGCAAAGCAGATGCGCGCGCCGGAATGCTCGAGAATGTAGCCGAGCTCAGCGCCGTGCAGCCGCGCATTCGCCGGCACCGCGGCGAGGCCCGCGTGCCAGATGCCGTACAGGATTGCGATGTAATCGGGGTGGTTCTTCGCGACGATCGCGACCCGCTCGCCAGGCTTCAGCCCGGCGGCGTGCAGAGCTCCCGCGATCCGCGCGGCTTTGCCGGCGAGCATTGCGTAATTCGCATGGACCTTCGCGCCGACCGCAATCGCGGGTGCGCCGGGGTGCGCGGCTCCTGCGCGTTCAAGCCAGAGCGCCAAATTCATCTTGTTCCGCCGTTCGTACCGAGCGGCGCGAATTGTAGCTGCTCGCGGATGCGGGACAACTGCGCGGCGCAGCTTCCTCTTCCATGCGGTTGTGAGGCGGACTCACCTGCCCGCAGAGCGCACAATCGGAATATCGCGGTAGACCCTCGCGCTGCCGCTGGCCTACAGTCGCCGGGGACTTTGACAGACAGCAACAGAACAACGAACCAGGGAGACGTTCAGTGGCGGCGAGTATCAGGATTCTTGGCGTCGTGACGGCAGCAGTGCTGGCCGGGACGCCGGCGGCGTTGGCACAGGAATACTACGCAGGCAAGACAATCAACTTCATCGTCGGCTTCGCGCCGGGCGGCGGCACCGACACCGTGTGGCGCGCCGTCGCCGCGCATATGGGCAAGCACATCCCCGGCAATCCGAACATCGTCGTGCAGAACATGGAAGGCGGCGGCGGCATGAACGCCGCGAACTTCGTCTATGAGAAGGCGCGCAAGGACGGATTGCAGATTTCGACCGGCCCGTGGAATTCGATGGGCGCGCTGACCGGCGCGCCGAATGTCCGCGTCGACTACACAAAGTCGCCTTTCATCGGCGGCTTTCCCGAAGTGCTCATCAACTTCACGCGCACCGACGTCGTGCCGGGCGGGCTGAAGAAGGCCGAGGACATTTCCAAAGCGCAGAACCTGATCGTCGCCGGCCTCCGGCCGGACTCGAGTCAGGATCTCCTGATGCGGCTTGCGCTCGACCTGATGGATGTGAAGTACAAATACATCCCCGGCTATCCGGGCGCCGCCAAGCGGCGAGCGGCGCTCCTCTCCGGCGAGGCGCATCTCACGACGATCGGTTACTCCGAATACAAGGCGTCGATCGATCCGGGCGCGGTCGCCAAGGGCGACATCATGGGCCTCTGGTATCACAACCGCGGCCCGGTGCCGTCGATCAAGGATGTCCCGCACTTCCCGGCATTCTACGAGAAGGTGAAGGGCAAGAAGCTCGAAGGCGAGAAGGCCGAGATGCTCGACACGATCTATCTCGCCACCGGCGTCTTCCTGCACGCTTTCTTCGCGCCGCCGGGCACGGACCCCGAAGCGCTGAAGGCGCTCCGGATTGGCTACGAGCGGCTGATGAAGGACGAAGAGTTCCAGAAGTTTGCGATGAAGACGTTCAATATTCCGATCGACTTCGTCACGATCGAGGAAGGCGAGGCAGCGATCCAGAAGCTGCTCGGCAAGCCTGACAAAGCCAAGGTCGACAAGCTTCAGGCCTACATCAACGAAGGCTCCAAGTAAGCGGCCGTTGACGAAACGACGCCACTCCGCACCCGCCGCGCGCTAACTTCGCGGCGGGGCGGATGGCCAAGCACGACGCGCCAAGCCAGAGACATTCATGTTCGAGCAGTTCTTTCACGGCCTTTATCTCGTCCTGCAATGGCCGTCGATCGGCTTCCTGTGCCTCGGCGTGTTTATCGGCCTGTGGCTCGGCGTGCTGCCGGGACTTGGCGGCATTGTCGGCCTCGTCCTGCTCCTGCCCTTCACCTTCAACATGGACCCGGTGTCGGCCTTCGCGCTGCTGCTCGGGATGTTTGCCGTCACCTCGACCAGCGACACGATCACCGCCGTCATGGTCGGTGTGCCGGGGCCGTCGTCGCAGGCGATCATGCTCGACGGCTATCCGCTCGCGAAACAGGGACAGGCCGAGCGCGCACTCGGCGCATCCTTTGCGGTGTCGGCGTTCGGCGGCGTATTCGGCGCGGCCGCGCTGGCGCTCTCGCTGCCGATCATGCAGCCGCTCGTGCTTTCTTTCACGTCGCCCGAGGTGTTCATGCTGGGCGTGCTCGGGCTCTCGCTTGTCGGCATGCTGAGCGGGCGCTCGATCCCGAAAGGGATCGCGGTCGCGACCTTCGGCCTTGTGATCGCCTGCGTCGGCTACGCGCCGACGATCTCCATTCCACGCTTTCATTTCGGCACCGACTACCTGATCGCGGGCCTGCCGCTCATTCCGATCATCCTCGGCCTGTTCGGCCTGCCGGAGCTCATGGAGCTCGCGATCCGTAACGTCTCGATCTCGCAGGTCCCGCGCGACCAGACCCAGGGCGGAAGGCTGTTCGACGGCGTGAAGGACGCGATGAAGAACTGGTGGCTGGTGACGCGCTGCGCGGCCATCGGCACCTATATCGGCGTGCTACCGGGCGTCGGCGGCTCCATCGTGGACTGGGTCGCTTACGGCCATGCGGTGCAGAGTGCCAAGGACAAATCGAAATTCGGGCACGGCGACATCCGCGGTGTGATCGCGCCCGACGTCGCAAACAACGCCTGCAAGGGCGGCGACCTCATCCCGACGGTGGGCTTCGGCATTCCGGGCAGCCTGGGTGCCGCGATCCTGCTCGGCGCGCTGGTGATGCAGGGCCTGAAGCCCGGCCCGGAAATGCTCGGTGAGAGCGTCCACATCACCTTCAGCATGGTGTGGTCGATTGCGCTCGCCAACATCATGGCGTCGATCATCATGTTCATGACGGCGCGGCAGTTCGCGCGTCTCGCCTTCGTGCCGGGGCACCTGATCGTGCCCGGCGTCATCCTGTTCGTGTTCATGGGCGCGTGGCTCGGGAGTGCGGCGCTCGGCGACTGGATCACGGTGCTGGTGTTCGGCATCGTCGGCTTCCTGATGAAGCGCGGCGGGTGGCCGCGCCCGCCGCTCGTGCTTGCCATGGTGCTCGGCGCGATCATGGAGAACACGCTCGTACTCAGCATGCGCGTGCATGACGGGCTCGGCTGGCTTGGTCGGCCGATCGTACTCGTCATCCTCGCACTGATCGCGATCACCGTTCTTCTATCGGTGACGGACATCCTGAAATCGAAGCGCACCGGCAACGTGCCGAAGGCCGGAGAAGGCACCGAGAAAAACACGCTCGTTTCACTGCCGCTCGCCTTTGTCCTGCTCGCGCTCTTCGCCTACGCGATCGTTGACGCGCAGCAATGGCCGCGCGCGGTGAGCCTGTTCCCGCTTGCTGCCGCCATCATCGGCGGAGCGATGGTGCTGCTTGTTCTCCTGCGCGAAATTCCGGAAGCGCGCGGCGTGATGGCCGCAGCGGGCGGTGCGCCGGCGGCAATCCGCTCGGCCTGGGAGAAGGCAGAGCTGACCGGCGCCAGTGCCTATTTCGGCTACATGCTCGGGATCATCCTGTTGTCGATGGTAATTGGGCAGAAGCTCGCGATCCCGCTCTTCGTCGCGCTCTACCTTGTGCGCTGGGGCGAGTACGACTGGAAGGTGGCGCTGACCTATGCGGCCGCGTCGTGGGCGATCATGGTCTTCTTCTACGACTGGATCATGAATCTGTTGTGGTACCCGCCGCTGATCGAGCCGCTCGTGCGCGGCGTGTTGCCAGCCCGCTTCCCGTTCTGGCTGTTCTTCTAGGCGGCGGATTTCAGGTAGCGGAAAGCCGAGACCGCGGCGGTCGCGCCGTCGCCGGCCACCGACGCCAGTTGCGCCACCGAATGCTTGCGGATGTCGCCAGCGGCAAAGATGCCCTCGGCGGACGTGCGCATCAGCATATCGGTCTCGATGTGACCGGCCACATCAAGTTTCAGGACGCCGCGCAGGAACGCCGTGTTCGGCGCAAGGCCGACAAACACGAATACACCCTTGGCTTCGAGGCTGCGGCTTTGGCCTGCCTTGTCCTTCAATCGAAGGCCCGTGACGACGCTGTCACCCTCGATTTCCTCGACTGTCGTGGCGAGCAGCACCTCGATATTTTTTGTCTCAGCCAGACGCGCCAGCAACGCCTGCTTGGCGGAGAACGCCTCCCCGCGATGAACAATGGTGACGCGCGCAACGTACGGCGCAAGCGTCAACGCCTCATCGACCGCGGAGTCGCCGCCGCCGATCACGCAGACCGCCTTGCCGCGAAAGAGCGGCCCGTCGCAGGAGGCGCAATGCGACACGCCCATGCCCTTGAGCCGCTCCTCGCCGGGAATGCCGAGCGGCCGCAACGCGGAGCCCGCCGCCACGATCGCGGCGCGGGCGCGCAGGGATTCGGAAGCGCAATGGACGATGCGGTGCGCGCCATCCACTTCAATGCGCTCCACCGTGTCGAGCATGAATTCCGCGCCGGCGGCTTCCGCCTGCTCCTGCAAGGCCGGTCCCAGTTCAATGCCGGCAATACTCTGCGGGAAGCCCGGAAAGTTCTCGATTTTCTCGGCGTTGATGATCTGCCCGCCGACACCGCTCTGGTCGACGACCACCGTTTTCAGGCCGTAACGCGCGGTATGGATCGCGGCCGTCAGGCCGGCGACGCCGGCACCGATCACCACAACATCGCAGTCCTGCATCGAACCTTATCGCCAGGCGTCGATCGAGACCTGCGAGCGCAGGTTCGTGCCCATCATCTGCCAATAGCCGTTGGCTTCGCCGCCGACGACGATGACATTGATGTTCTTGATGTCGAACATCGGGATCAGTTCGTCCTCCGCGGCCTTCAGCTTCGAAGCCATCGGTTCCTCGCCGAAGGTCGCGCGCGGATAGATGTAATTCTGCACGAGCTGGAGGTCCCAGTAGCGCCCCGCCGGCATCTGCGCCGTTTCGTGCAGCCACTGGATCAGCTTTTGCTTCGTATCGAACCCGCCGCGATCGATGAACTGCCGCGCGGTGAGCGGGTCGAGCAGGAGAACCGGCGCGGTGATCGCATCGAGACCCGTCAGCATGTCGCGCACATGCTCACGCCAATATTTCTCGCGCAGGCCGAGACCGAAGGTCGTGGAGCGTGAGCCCCAGAAAACGCTGACGACACTCTCGTCTTTCTTGAAGCCCTTCTGCACATGCAGCGGCTCCCACGGGCTGCGCTCCTCGTTCTCGGCGAAGGTGAGGTTGTTGTAGGAGTAGCCGTTACCGAGCGAGCCCATATAGCTCTCGCCGACCACCGAGCCGCCCTGCCCGTTTTGCGACAGGAAGCCGTAGGCGCGGCCGATCGCGGCGTTGGCGTGGTTGTACGGACCCATGGCGCCGATGCCGCAGTTCATGCCGATTTCCTGGCGGATCGGGCCGTTGACGACGGCCATGGGGCAGGCCGAGCTCGACGTGCTGGAGCGCGCGGAGACGCCGGAAGCGGCAAGAGCAAGGATCACCGGGAAATATTCGGGCTTCGCGCCCGCCATGACGGCGTTCACGGCGACCTTCTCGACCGTCAGCTCCCAGGCGCCGCGATTGGCGGTCGCCTGCATGCGGCCAACGACCTTGTCCGGCGCGTGGCTCGTATGCGCAAGCATTTCCGCGACGCGATCTTCGGTCGGCAGGATGATCGGCAGCGTGTCGGTCCAGTGATTTTCGACAAAGAGCCGATGCAGATTTTCTTCCGTGTCGGACTCAACGAGGCGCGGCGCCGAGCGGTCGAAGTCGGCGGACGCGAGCGACTGCGGCGCGCGCGTCAGGCCCTCGATCACTTCCTGCATCACCGGCTTGCCGCTGATCGGATTCTTGCCTTCGACATAGGCGCGGAGCTCGTCCGCCGACTTGCCCATGACGGGCTGCGGCACGAAGACGGCGGGTGCGTGCGGGAGGCCACCCATCTTGGCGGTCGAGCGCACGACCTTGTCGAATTTGTCGGTATGGAGCGCGACGGTCGGCACGCCGTATTTCGATTCCAGCGTGATCGCGTGCGTGGTGACGGCCGGCGCACAGGTGCTGCAATGGCCGACGCCAAGGATCGCGGCCGCTCCATTCGCCTTGATCTCTTCCCAGGTCTTGGGGTCGTCGCTCCCGTAGTAGCTCGACATCGAAACCAGCTTGGTTTTCACGCCCGGCATGTGGCGTCCGAACCAGGCCTCAACCTGCTTCAGGAGCTCGATGGAATCATCAAAGCGGGAATCGACGAGATAAACGGTGCGGCCGTTCAGGTCGGCGGGGCGATCGGCTGCCGTCTTGCGCGTGACCTTGGGCGGATAACCGACGGGATTGAGTACCGTGACGAGCGAGCGCCCTTTGATGCGGCCAGTCTCGACAACGTTCATCGCGTCCTCCCGATACAAGGCGGAACGGCGGTGAGGTTCCGCGGCTCCGCTCGACATTTCGCTGTTGAGCAAAGGTATCACGGGCAGGCACTGCGAGGAAAGCAACCGCGGGTGATCGCAGCCATGCGCGCTTCGCGCATGTTCGCCTGACGGCGGCTCAATCAGGTTGGATTGAGCCAGCCGAAATGGATCGGGTAGCCCTCGCCCGCGAGCAGCGTCGTGGTCTCATAAAGCGGCAGGCCCACGACATTGGTGTAGGAACCGACGAGTTTCGTGACAAAGCTGCCCGCGAGTCCCTGGATCGCGTAGCCGCCCGCCTTGCCGCGCCATTCGCCCGACGCGAGATAGGATTCAAGATCCTCGTTCGAGAGCCGCTTGAAGCGCACGCGGGTTTCGACAAGGCGCGTGCGCATGGCGTCACGCGGCGTCACCAGACATACGCCGGTGTAAACACGATGCGTGCGGCCCGAGAGCAGCCGGAGACAGCCGGAGGCTTCGTCGAGCACTTCCGGTTTCGGCAGAATGCGGCGGCCGACCGCGACGACCGTGTCGGCGGACAGCACATAGGCGTCCTTGATTTCCGGCCGATTGCGCACACGCATCATCGACGCTTCGGCCTTCTCGCGCGCAAGGCGGACGGCCAACGTGCGGGGTAACTCGCCGCGTTCGGGCGACTCGTCGATCTCGACAGGCTCAAGCGAGTCGGGATCGAGGCCGGCCTGATTGAGCAGGGCCAGCCGGCGCGGGGAACCGGAAGCGAGGACGAGTTTGGGCCGGCCGATCATTGCGGAAGACCTCGGCCGGACAGGATTTGTCCGGCGTTCTGCGGGCAGACGGGTCTAGCCGATGCCGTCAATAATGTGAACTGTATCGCTGCGCGTGTCCCGGCGAAGCGCCGCGAAGCGGCGGGCGAGCCGGGACCCAGAACAGCGCACTCAGTGCTTGCTGCTCTGGACTCCGGCTCGGCCGCTTTGCGGCCGGCCGGGGAACGTTCTCTCATTCGGCTCCCTGCCCGGCGCCGAAGCGCTGCTTCACGCGCTGCATGAGCTGGTCGCGGACGGCGCGGTAGGCATCGAGCCGCTGCTCGCGATTGCCTTCGACAAGTGTCGGGTCCTCGGTCGGCCAGTACTCGACTTCGACCGGATGGTGGCGGGTGAATTCAAGCGCGGCGTGATGCGCCTCGGGCGACAGGCTGATGATGAGGTCGAAATCGAAGTCCTCGTACTCCACGAGATCCTCAAGCGTCTTTGGCTTGTGACGGGAAAGGTCGATGCCCAGCTCATCCATGACGGCCGGCACAAAAGGATCGGCGTCGTCTTTGCGAATGCCGGCGGAATCGACGCGCAGCGTACCGCCGAACATTTGCCCCGCGAGTGCCGCCGCCATCGGCGAGCGGATAATGTTGTAGCCGCAGAGAAAGAGCACCGCGCGGGGAGCCTCGCCCGCCGCGTTCATGATCAGCCCTTCCAGTGCAGCGCGCAGATCAGCGTGAAGAGCCGCCGCGCCGTATCGAAGTCGACGGTGATCTTGTCCTTCAGGCGCTCGACCAGAAGCTCGGAGCCCTCGTTGTGCAGGCCGCGGCGGCCCATGTCGATCGCCTCGATGCGCGAGGGCGATTCGGTCTTGATCGCCGTGTAATAGCTTTCGCAAATCAGAAAGTAGTCCTTCACGACGCGGCGGAAGGGCGTGAGCGAGAGCATATGGATAATGACCGGCGCGCCGTCTTCGCGCGTCACTTCGAGCGCGAGGCGGTTTTCGGCGAGCGCGATCCTGAGCTTGTAGGGACCACCGTCGTCGCCGACGGGATCGAAGAAGTTTTCCTCGATCAGGTCGTAAACCGCGATGGCGCGTTCGTGCTCGACATCCGGGTTGGCGCGGCCGATCGAGGCTTCGTCGAGCACGACAAGGACGAGACGCTTCGAGCCGGTGTCGGACATTGTCAGTCGCGTTCGAGCCGCAGGCGCACGGAGCGCGCGTGCGCCTCCAGTCCCTCGGCCTCAGCGAGGGCGACTGCTGCGGGTCCGAGTTTTTTCAGTTGCTCCGGCCCGCATTTCAGGATCGAGGTGCGCTTCATGAAGTCGAGCACGCCGAGGCCCGACGCATAGCGGGCGGCGCGCGCCGTCGGCAATACGTGGTTCGAGCCGCCAACATAGTCGCCGATGGCCTCGGGCGTGTGCGGTCCGAGAAAGATCGCGCCCGCATTGCGGATCTGGCCGGAGAGCTTTTCGGCGTTCGAACCGATCAGTTCGAGATGCTCGGGCGCGAGACGGTCGATCAACGGGATCGCGTCGGCGAGCTTTGAAACCACGATCACCGCGCCGAAATCGCGCCAGCTTGCGCCAGCGATTTCCGCGCGCGGCAACTGCTGCACCTGGCGCGCGACCGACCGTTCGACGGCGTCGGCGAGCTTCGCGTCGTCGGTGACCAGGATCGGCTGCGCCGACGCATCGTGCTCGGCCTGCGCCAGGAGATCGGCGGCAATGAAATCAGGATCGTCGCTTCCGTCGGCCAGCACCAGCACTTCGGAAGGACCCGCGATCATGTCGATGCCGACGCGGCCGAAGACGAGGCGCTTCGCCGCCGCCACATAGGCATTGCCGGGACCGACGATCTTGGCGACCGGCGCGATCGTCTCCGTGCCGTAAGCGAGCGCCGCAATCGCCTGCGCGCCGCCGACACGATAGATCTCCGTGACGCCAGCGAGTTTCGCGGCCGTCAGCACGAGCGGGTTCAGCTTGCCGTCGGGCGTCGGCACCGTGATGACGACGCGCTCGCAGCCCGCGACCCTGGCGGGCACCGCGTTCATCAGGACCGAGGACGGATAGGCGGCGGTACCGCCCGGCACGTAGAGGCCGACGGCCTCGATCGCGGTCCAGCGCGAGCCGAGCTCGACGCCGAGCGAGTCCGTATAAAGATCGTCCTTCGGCAGCTGGCGCTTATGGTGCGCGGTGACGCGCTCGCAAGCGAGTTCAAGCGCGCCGAGTGTCTTGCGGTCGATGACCTTCACCGCGCCGTCGATCTCACCGGCGGTCAGCTTCATGCCGATCTTGTCGAGATCGACGCGGTCGAATTTCTTCGAGTACTCCACCACCGCGCGGTCGCCGCGATCCGCAACGTCCTTAATGATGGCGCGCACGGCCGCTTCGACGTCCTCCGCGGTTTCCCGCTTGGTGTCGAGGAACGCGGCAAAGCGCTCGCGAAAATCGGCGTCCCGCGCCGAAAGCCGGATCGGCATCTCAGTCCTCGTTCAGCTTTCGTCGTGACGCGGATATTCGTTTGCCGGCCAGGCGGGGCCGAGGTCGCTGATCGCGGCCTCGAGGCACTCTACTTCGAGCTGGACGGCGGCGTCGCCGGAAAAATAGAGCGTGACGGTGCCGGCGGGCGCGCTCGCCTCCGCGAACTCTACGGCGAGCAGGTTGAGCGACTTCGACTTGTCGCCGAGATCGAAGCCGCGCACGCGCGCCTTCATCACGCGGTCGAAATGCACGCCCGTGCGGCGGCGCTGCGGCACACCCGCTCCCACCGCGGCCAGCCAGTCGAAGCGGTTCACGAGCATCGCGAAACGCTTCTCGGCCGGGAGATAGGCCATGTCGGCGACCCGGGCGGCCGCGTCTTGCATGTGCGCCGACAGGACCGACAGGTCGTCGGCGTCGAGCGCAATGAGTTTGAGCGGGTTCTTGACAGCGGAGTTCATGACGTTGCCCGGGTGCCGGCGCGAAATAGCCGCGCGAGGCGGCCAGACGCAAGTATAGTGCAGGATAGCCGATTTCGTTCCAGAAGCGGGTTTTTCGGCCCGCAAATGGTTGACGCCTTTATTTTCCGCTTCTTCACACGCGCCCTGCCCGAGCCTATCTGAAGCGGGCCATGTTCAGCCTCATTTAAAGGCACAAGTTTCCCCGCCGATGGTCATCAATTTCCGCGACATCGTCGAAGAGGCGCGCCTGACCGCCCGGGCGCTCGCCGATTATGGCGCGCATCTGGTGCATCCGACCGTGCGGCTTGGCGTCACCGGCCTCTCGCGCGCGGGCAAGACGGTGTTCGTCACCGCGCTCGTGCATGGCCTCGTGCGCGGGGGGCGTTTTCCGGTATTCGAGCCGTTGGCCTCCGGGCGCATCGCGGGCGCGCGGCTGTCGCCGCAGCCCGACGACGCGGTGCCGCGCTTCGACTACGAGACGCATCTGCGCGATCTCATCACCGAGCGGCGCTGGCCGGAGTCGACGACGCGGCTGAGCGAGCTTCGCCTCGTCATCGACTATCAATCGAAAAACGGGCGGACGCGCACACTCACGCTCGACATCGTGGACTATCCGGGCGAGTGGCTGCTCGACCTGCCGCTGCTCAATATGAGCTATGAGAGCTGGTCGGCGCAGGCCTTGATGCTTTCGCGCAGCGGGCCACGCCTGGAGATCGCGCGCGACTGGCACGCGCATCTTTCAACGCTCGACGCCGAAGGGCCTGAAGACGAACAAGCCGCGCTCACCGCCACAAAACTCTTCACCGAGTATCTCAAGGCAAGCCGCGACGAACGCTACGCCATGAGCCTGCTGCCGCCGGGCCGCTTCCTCATGCCGGGCGATCTTGCGGGCTCGCCGGCGCTGACCTTCGCGCCGCTCGATCTGCCGGAGACCGGCGACGTGCCCGACGGGTCGCTGTGGGCGATGATGCGGCGGCGCTTCGAGGCGTATCGAAGCGCAGTGGTCATGCCTTTTTTCCGCGATCATTTCAGCCTGCTCGACCGGCAGGTCGTGCTGGTCGATGCACTCGCCGCATTCAACGCGGGGCCGGAAGCGGTGCAGGACCTCGAACGCGCGCTTGTGGGCATCCTCGATTGCTTCCGCGTCGGGCAGCGCAGATTTTTTTCATCGCTCGTTCGTCCGAAGATCGACCGCATCCTGTTCGCGGCGACGAAAGCCGATCACATGCATCACACGAGCCACGACCGGCTCGAGGCGATCCTGCGCCGCATGACGAAGCGCGCCGCGGAGCGCGCGCAATTCGCGGGCGCGGAGATCGACGTGCTGGCCCTCGCCGCCGTGCGCGCGACGCGCGAGGCGACGGTGAAGCGCGTGCGCGAGACGCTCCCCGCCATTCTCGGCGTGCCCACGGCAGGCGAGACGGCGGGCGGCGAGACCTTCGACGGCAAGACGGAGACCGCGATCTTTCCGGGCGACCTGCCGGAGAACCCGGACGCTTTGTTTGAGGGCGCGCGAGGCTTTCGCGGGCTCGCGGCCGGCAAGGCAGACGAGACCGACTACCGCTTCCTGCGCTTCCGGCCGCCTCTCCTGGAACTGGCCGATGACGGCGCGCCCGCGCTGCCCCATATTCGTCTCGACCGGGCGCTGCAATTCCTGATCGGAGACCGGCTGCAATGAGCGAGCGACCGCGCCGACCGGCGGCCTTCCGGCTCGACGACCCCGATGTGGTCGTCGCCGAAGCCTTGCCCGAGAAAGATTATCCGACGCGCGCCAGCGTGCGCGTCATTCCGGAAAGCGAGGCACCTTCGTTGCCGGTCCCGCTGGAGCCCGCGCCGCGCGTGCGGCGCGGCTGGCGCTGGGGGACGCTGCTCTGGTCCGCGCTCGGCGGGCTCGTGGCGCTCGGCGTTTCACTCGCGGTCACGCAGCTTGTCGAAGAGCTGTTCGCGCGCAACGAGGCGCTGGGCTTTGTCGGGCTCGCACTCGCGGTCGTCGCGGCGCTTGCCTTTCTCGTCATCGTCGCGCGCGAAGCGTTCGGGTTGATGCGGCTTGCGACCATCGAGAAGTTGCACCAGCGCGCGGCCGAGGCGATCGAGAGCGACGAGCGCAAAGCGGGGCGCGCGGTCGCGAGCGACGTGCTGTCGCTCTTCAAGGCGACGCCGACGCTCGCGCGCGGACGCGCGAACGTCGAAAGCCATCTCGACGACATCATCGACGGCCGCGACATGATCCGCCTGGCCGAGCGCGAATTGATGACGCCGCTCGACCGCGAGGCCGTGCGGCTCGTGTCGGCGGCGGCGAAGCGCGTTTCGGTCGTGACGGCGGTGAGCCCGCGCGCCCTGATCGACATGGGCTTCGTGCTCGTTACCACGCTGACGCTGATCCGGCGGCTCGCCTATCTCTATGGCGGGCGGCCGGGCACGCTCGGCACGATCCGGCTGGTGCGCCTTTCCATCGCGCATCTTGCCGTCACCGGCGGGCTCGCGGCCGGTGACAGTCTTATTCAGCAGGTGTTCGGCCACGGCCTCGCCGCCAAGCTTTCGGCGCGGCTCGGCGAAGGCGTGCTGAACGGATTGCTGACGGCGCGGCTGGGGCTCGCGGCCATTGAAATCACACGACCGCTGCCGTTCACGGCATTGCCGCGTCCGGCGCTTGGGACCGTCGCCGGCGATCTGCTGAAGGGCGCGCGGGCGACAGAATAATTCTCGTCGTCCCGGCCGAGGCCCGCAGGGCCGAGAGCCGGGACCGTCAGAGATTTACTTAAGACGGTCCCGGATAACGCGCTTCGCGCGTTTCCGGGACGACGTTAGCCCGCCACGCGCTCGATCTCTGCGCCGCAGCGCGAGAGCTTTTCCTCAAGCCGCTCGAAACCGCGATCGAGATGATAAACGCGGTGGACCACCGTCTCGCCTTCCGCGGCGAGCGCCGCGATCACGAGCGACACCGAAGCACGCAGGTCGGTCGCCATCACCGGCGCACCCTTGAGGCGCTCCACGCCTTCGATTTTCGCCACTTCGCCGTCGAGCGAAATCTTCGCACCGAGGCGCGCGAGTTCCTGCACATGCATAAAACGGTTTTCGAAGATCGTTTCGGTGATCTGCGAGGTGCCGTCGGCACGCGACATCAGCGCCATGAGTTGCGCCTGCAAGTCGGTCGGAAAGCCGGGGAACGGCTCGGTCGTGACGCGCACCGGCGCGAGCTTCGTGCCGTTGCGGCTGACACGGATGCCTTCATTGGTCTCCGAGATTTCTGCGCCCGCTTGCCGCAAAACGTCGAGCGCGGATTGCAGCAGATCGGCGCGTGCGCCTTGCAACATCACGTCGCCGCCCGTCATGGCGACCGCCATCGCGTAAGTGCCGGTCTCGATGCGGTCGGGGAGCACGGGGTGGTTCGCGGCGTCCAGGCGCTCCACGCCCTGCACGCGAATGGTGGAGGTGCCTGCCCCTTCGATGATCGCGCCCATTTTCTTGAGGCAGTCGGCGACATCGACGATTTCGGGCTCGCGCGCGGCGTTTTCGATCACGCTCTCGCCCTTGGCGAGCGCCGCGGACATCAGCGCAGTGTGCGTCGCGCCGACGGACACCTTGTCGAACTTGACGCGCGCGCCGCGCAGGCCGCCATTCGCGCTCGCCAGCACATAGCCTTCCTCGATGTCGATGGTGGCGCCGAGTGCACGCAGTGCGTCGAGATGAAAATCCACCGGGCGCGTGCCGATGGCGCAGCCGCCCGGCATGGAGACGCGCGCCTTGCCCATGCGCGCGACAAGCGGGCCTATGACCCAGAAGCTCGCACGCATCTTGGATACGAGATGATAGGGCGCGGTCGTGTCGACGATGCGCCTCGCCGCGAGGCGAAGCGTCTGGCCGTTGCCCTCGGAATCGCCGGGACGCTTACCGGCCAGCGTGATGTCGACGCCATGATTGGCGAGGATGTGCTGCAAGAGCACCACGTCCGCGAGGCGCGGCACGTTTTGCAGCACCAGCGTCTCGTCGGTGAGCAGGCTCGCGATCATCAACGGCAGCGTCGCGTTCTTCGCGCCGGAGATCGGAATGGTGCCGGACAGCCGGTTGCCGCCGCGAATACGGATACGATCCAAGTCAGACTCCTGCGGCGGATAGGACGAAATCGGGAAGGCGAGCGCAGCGTAACGCGCCAGTCCGGGCGAGAAGATGGCCGCCGGACAACATCGTCAATTCTCCCCGGCCCTGGTTGTCGCGCGCACGCGCGCCTGCTGCTTGCGGCGCTTCAGATTGGCGCGGAGGGCGGCGGCGAGGCGCTCGGCGCGGGTGTCCTTGACCCGCTTTTCCCCCGCCGCGGAACCGGATTTGCCATCTTGCTTCACAGCCATGGGGAGAGCGGTACGCTCGGCGGAAGGCGGCTGCAAGCAACTTGCGGGCACTTCCACCCTATGGCACCTAGGCCGCCTGAACCGGCCTTCGCCGGTGTTTCGGGCGCTGCCGTAGCTCAGTGGTAGAGCACTCCCTTGGTAAGGGAGAGGTCCTCAGTTCAATCCTGAGCGGCAGCACCACGATTTTCCCCCTGCCGCCGATTTCTTGCCAAGCCGCGTAACGCGGCCGCCCGCCATCGCGAACCTGGAGAGGCCGATCCGCCCGCGCCGCATGCCGCCGCGCGGGAACGGGTTCGCTGTGCCAGTTCAGGGAGCGCTCCATGTCCAAACCGATTTTTGCGGCCCTCGCCTTCTTCGCCGCGACGGCGACCGCCGCCGCCTTCTCACCGAACAGCCTCGATGTCCGCTCGCCCGTCACGACCGTCCAGATGAAGCAAGACACCATGAAGAAGGACTCGATGGCCAAGGACGACATGAAGAAAGACGACATGAAAAAGGACAGCATGAAAAAAGACGATATGAAGAAAGACACGATGATGAAGGACGACATGAAGAAGGACACGATGAAGAAATAGCAGCCATCTCAGTGCCGCCCTCGCGACTTCGGCCGGTTGTCCTGCTCGGGGGCGGCACTCTTGCGCAGCGCGGCCTTCAGTCCGACCGGCCGCCGGTGCTTGCGCAGCAGATCGGTGAAGGCCTCATCGGCCAACTCCTGCACCGTCGCCATCCGATCCGAGGCCAGGTCTTCGAGCGCGATCAGCATCTCGGGATGAAAGTGAATGATTTTGCGCGGCATGGCAGGGAAACGGCCATGACCGCGTGGGGGTTCCAATCCGTCAGGCGCCCGAGCCCGGCGCCCGCCCGAACAGGATGCGCGCGACGATCGGCAGAAAGAGCGCGATCAGGATGAAGCGCGCCAGATGATGCGCCGCGACGAAGGCGGGGTCGAAGCCGATCACGAAGGCCAGAATAATCATCGCTTCCAATCCGCCCGGCGCGAAGGCGACGATGGCCTTGCCGATGCTTTCGCCCGCCAGCAGCGCGGCCGCGACCGCGAACAGGCAAGTGACCGCGAAGGCCACCACGAAGGCGTTGAACGACTGGACGAGCAGCTTGCGCAGCAGCGAAAGCTCCGTGCCGGCGAAGCGCGCGCCGATGAAGGCGCCGAGCAGGATAAAGCACGGGATCAGAGCATAGAGCGGGACGACGGCCTTGACGTAGCCGGTGCCATGCAGGACGGCGTTGGTCAGCATCGCACCGACGATCAGGCCGCCCGGAACGCCAAGGCGATCCGCAATCAAGCCGCCAGCAATGCCCACCGCGGCCATGAGCGCAAGCTCCCAGACCGGCCCGACCTCAAAGGACGGCGGCGGGACGGCGTTGCCTTCGCCTGCCAGCCCAAAGCCGACAAGGAGGCCCGGCAGAAACGCGACGAGCACGAAGATTCGCACCGACTGAACGAGGACGACCTTGCGAACATCGACGCCCGCATCGGTTGACGCCGCGATGACCGCGGACATGGCGCCCAGTGCGCTCGCAAAGAACGATACTTCGCGATCCCATCCGGCCCAGCGCAAATAAATCATCACCGCAATCATCGCGCCGGGAATGGACAGCACGAGAAAGAACATCGTGATCGGCCAGGTGCGGATGCCGGCAATGGTTTCGGGCGTGACGGCCGCGCCGATCGAGATGCCGAGCACGATGAACGTCGCCCGCCGCAGGCCATCCGGCAGTTGCGCCGGGAACCCCGCGATCGCGACCGCGCTCGTTGCCACCAGCGAGCCGGACAGCCACGCCGCGGGCAAGCCGATCCACGCGAACAGCGCGCCGCCGAGCGATGCGGCGGCAATGGTGATCGCGACCGCGAAGGCGGGTCGCAGGCCGCCCGATGGAACAAACTGCATGGAGAAACTTCGCGCGGGACTATTGCGCGCAAACTCTATCGCTCAAGCCACCCGGTCAAGCGCTCGACCGCATGACTGAGACTGTCCGCACTGCGCGCGAAGCATAGCCGCAGGCTCTGCTCGGCGCCGGGTCCGAAGGCGGTGCCGGGCGCGAGACCGACATTGGCCTCGTCGATCAGGCGGAAACAGAGCTCGCGGGAATCGGTCTCGCCGTTGACGGAAAAGAGCTGATAGAAGGCGCCCGCCGGCGGCACGAGTTGCACGCGGCTCGTTTTGTTCAGCCGGGCGACGATGTCGCGCCCGCGCGCGGCGCGTTCGATCTGGTGCGCGACGAAGGCTTCGCCCCGCTCCAGCGCCGTCACCGCCGCACGCTGCATGAACACCGCGACACCCGAGGTCGAGGCCTGAATCAGGTTCTCGACGATCTGGCCGAGCGAGGGATCGGCCTCGATCCAGCCGATGCGCCAGCCGGTCATGGCCCAATTCTTCGAGAAGGTGTTGACGAAGAGAATGCGGTCCTCAGACTCCATCACATCGTGGAACGACGGCGCGCGTTTCCCTTCATAGAAGAAGCGCGAATAGACCTCGTCGGCGACGGTCCAGAGTCCGTGACGGCGGGCGAGTGCGAGGATTTCCTTCAGCTCCTCGCGTGTCGCGGTCCAGCCGGTCGGATTGTTCGGCGTGTTAATAAAGATCGCGCGCGTCCGCGGCGTGATTGCATGCGCGAGCTTTGCGGGATCAAGTGAGAAGCCGCGCGCGCCGTAATCCATGGTGACAAAAACCGGCCGCGCGCCGGCGGCATCGGCAGCCGCGCCGGAATTCGGCCAGGACGGCGACGGGATCACGACCTCGTCGCCCTCGCTCAGGATGAGTGCGAAAGCCATCACGATCGCCTGCATGCCGGAGGCAACGACATAGAAGCGCTCGGGGTCGGGGGCGACGCCGTAAATGTCGGCGTGATAGCGCGCGAGCGCCTCGCGCAATTCGGGAATGCCGCGCTGGTGCGTGTAAAAAGTCTCGCCCGCCTGCAACGAGCGCGCAGCAGATTCGCAGATAAAATCCGGCGTCGGCAGATCGCCTTCACCGGCCCAGAGCGGGATCATGCCTTCGCGGCCGAAGCCATGCTTCATCGCCTCGACAATGCCGCTCACGGCCATGCCGCGCGCGGCCGCGCGGACATGATCGAGCAGCCGGTCGTTCGGCAGTTGCAGCGCGGCTTTGGACACAGCTCATCCTAGCGCAGCGGCGGTGCGCGCTCTAATTCGAATTCATGATGCCAGCCATTCGCCCGTCATTTGCCCGAGTCAGCGGCGGAAATCGACGGTTTCCTCCAGCGTCACTTTCTCGAAATCACCGATGAGGATGTCGACCCGCACGTTCCACCGGCCGGCAACGGGGACCGTCACATCCGGAACGCGCCAGATCGCGTCCTCGCCTTTTTGCGCCGGGCGGCGGATCGGCTCGATTCCTTCAGTCGGAGCGGAGAGGACCAGCAGCACTTCTTTTGCCTCGAGCGGGCCGAATTCGCCGGTCAGGAGCGAGATCGACACCGACACCGGCCCCGCCCGCCCCGGCTCAAAACGCACATCGGCCATCGCGTCCTGCGTATGAATATGCACCGCCACAGGTGTGGCCGTGAGCGAGGCGAGTGCGCGTGGCGGCGGCGTGAACCGCCACGCGGCGGCAAGGGAGAAGATCGCCAGCGCCAACACGAGCTCGACGCCGATCGCGCGCGCCAGCGAACAAGTCGCCTCCGGCGCATCTGCGAGAACACGCGGCGTCAGCCTGAGCCGATTGTACAGCGCGACAGAGAACAGAACGGCGAGCAGTGCGAGTTTGGCGAGCAGGAAACGGCCGTAGTCGGTGCGCCAAAGCGCGGAGACTTCCACGACCTGGACAATCGCGAGCGTCGTGCCGCTGACGATCAACACCGCAACGACGAAGGGTGCTATTCGCGAGAACTGGAGAAGGGCGGCGTGCGCGTCGCGCGGGCGCGCGAGCAAGAGGCCCGCGAGCGGCAAGAGTGCGCCGACCCAGAACGCGATGCCGAGCGCGTGGAGGAACACTGCGGGCCGCATGAGGAGTTGCGGCGATGCCGTGCTTGCATGGCCGCTGGCTGCGAGTACAAGTCCCACGCTGGCAAGCGCAACCGCTGAAGCAATCTTTGCGTTTCGGTGCGAGGCCATTGAGAAGGAGAGTTGCGCCGCGAAAAACGCGATGAGGGCCAACACCGCCGTCGCGGCATAAGGCGAGAGAATTCCCGTGCGCCACACCACGGGCTCGGCCAATTGTGCCCACGAGACGCCGAGCAGGTCCGCGCCCTGAAGGCCGACCGAGGCCGGCGCAGCAAGCAGGCCCGCGACGAGGATCGCATACAGGACTCGCTCGACGGCATAGATCGGAGCGCTACCAAACCAACTCACAAAGAACGCTCCGCCGACGCCGATAAACATCGCGACATAGATCGCGATCCGCGCGGTCCAGGCTGCAATTCCGACGGCCGTGTTTGCCACCGGCGGCGGACCTGCCTCGCTCGCGTACCCAATCGAAAAGACGATCGTGCCGCCGACCGGATGCCCGTCGGCCGACACGACACGCCAGCTCAGGAGATGCGTGCCGTTCTCCATCGAACCACCGGGAACGATCGAGAGCACCGCGCCGTCCTGCTTCACCGCCACGTCCTGCTCCGTGCCGCCGGGGCCGAGCAGACGCATGACGAGCGGTGAAACCGGCTCGTTGAAGGTCAGCGTCAGGCGTTGGGGCGGCGTGGACAGCATTGCGCCGTCGGCAGGTTCCGAGGCGACAAGCACCGCATGCGCGTGCGCAATGCCTGCGGTCAGTGCCACAAGCAAAACTGCGAGCAGCGCCGCAAGTGCGGCGCTGCGTGCCGTTTGCATGGGGCTCAATGCGCTCCCCGCTTCGGCGTCAATCGAAGACCCGGCGCGGGCGATTCAAGATCGTGCGCCGATTTTCCACCGGCCGGAATCTCGATCCAGCGGTGAAGGCCCTGCGCGCATTCCTGCACGACAGGGAAATAGAGCGTGGTGTCCGGTTTCAGTTCGGTTGCGAGAAAGCCCTGAAAGACGAACTCGTCATAGTGCTCGTCCGGCAGGCTGCCGCCGGTCCAGCCGAGTTCAACGACGCCTTCGGAAATTTTTGCGTTGTGAAAATACTCGTAGGTCTTCTCGTATTTTCCTTGCGCGACCGAAATCGTCCAGCCGGGCTTGGGCATCGGCTTCACCGCGATGACACCCGCGGGAATTTTCACGCGCAGGGCCGTCGTGGGCGACCCCTTGCAGCCATGCGGCACCTTAAGGACCGCCTTGTACGAAGTACCGACGGACGAGTCCGGCTTTTCCAGCGTTACATGCGCGGATGCCGGCGCGGAGACAGCGGCAAAAGCCACGATGAGAACAAGACGAAGCATTGCAATTTTCCTTGTCTGACGAATAACCGCGGACGGCCATGTAGGCCGCTCGACGGTATTGAACGGACGCGCATGCGCGCGCCGAGCGGATCGAAGTCAGGCGAGGAAAACAGGCGGCGCGCGCTGGCCGAGCGGCGGGCCTAATGCGGGCGGCAACAGCGTATCCGACGCCGCGAAGAACCCATTCGCGGCGCGGACGGCAAACTCAACCGGAACCGGCGCGATAGTCGGCGTTACGACCTGAGATACCGAAAAATGATACGGGCAATCCGCGCCCGCCCAGGTTTCCGGTGCGCCGTTGCCGGAGCCGAGATCGATGGCGTGGGCCACGCGCTCGCCCGACGACGTACAGATAACGAGCTCAAAGCGGCCTTCGCCGAGCGCTTTCGCGTCGGGCATAAAGCCCGCCGGAATGAGCGCGCGCAGCAAGAAAATAAAGATCAGCGTGCCGGCTGCGAACCGGAGCGCGGGGTCCGTGCGCGCGATGTCGCCTTGCCCGTCCATGATCGCGAAAGTGTAGCCAGACGGCCGGCGCATGTCAGCCGCCCGTCCGCTACCGAATGCCGCGCTAGCTCCGCTGCTTCAGCAGATCGCGAATCTCGGTGAGCAGCACTTCCTGCTTCGGCGGCGCGGGCGGCGTTTTCGCCGCTTCCTGTTTCTTCAGCCGGTTGATGAGCTTGACCACCAGGAACAACACCCAGGCAATGATGATGAAATTGATCGCGACCGTGATGAAGTTGCCGAAAGCGAAAACGGCGCCCTGCTTCTTCGCTTCCTCCAGCGAGTCGGCCGTCACGGCCGAGGACAACCCGACGAAGTAGTTCGAGAAGTCGAGGCCGCCGGTGACCGCACCGATAATCGGCATGAAAAGGTCGCCGACCATCGAGTTGACGATGTTATTGAAGGCGACGCCGATGATCACGCCAATAGCGAGATCCATCACGTTGCCGCGCAGCGCAAACTCCTTGAATTCCTTGAGCATCCCACTCCTCCTCATACCCGCGCCAAGCATGGAGGTGGAACTAACGCCCGGTCAACAAGTCCCGCACCGTATCGTCGATATGCTTCAGATTCCTGAGGGATTCTTTCAATTCGTCCTGGCCGGCGCGCGAAAGCCTGCGCAACTCAACCGTGTTGGAAGGCGGGCGGCCGGCGGCGATATCCACCAGTTGTTGCGCGAGGATAGCTTGAACAATGACTCCGTGCGCTCCGATCCATGAATCGAGGTCGCGCTCGGCGCCGACATGCAGCGACTTCACACCTTCGATCCGTGCGCGCGTCGAACGCTCGGCAACATGGTAGCGCAGGGCCAGCACGCGCGCGGCCGCGACAATGCCGAAGAGACCGCCGCGCTTGAGATCGACGCGGCCCTCGTCGGTCTTGATGCCGAAAAATCCAACCGGCGTAACGCTCTCGCCCTTGGCCTCGGCCAGCAGTTTCAGGAATGCCGCCTGGCCCTTCGCCATTTCGATTGAGTCGCGCCAGAGCTTTTCGGCGAGCGCGCCGTCGCCATGCACGGCACGCAAATCGAAGAAGATGTCGACCGAGAGCAAGTCCTGCGGGTTGGAGCGGCCGATCCATTCGGCGACGCGCTCGCGCCAGACCTTTGCGCTCCCTCGCCACGGCGCGTTCTTCGCCATGACCCCGCCCTTGCAGTACGGCACGCCGATCTCGTGCAGAATATCGGCGAGATGCGTGCCGAGCTTCTCGAACCAGCGGTCTTCGACGCCGCCCGGCTCGCCGTTCTCGAAGACAATGGCGTTGTCCTGATCCATGGCGAGCAGGCTTTCGCCGCGGCCGCCCGAACCAAGGATGAGCACTGCATAAGGCACGGGCGGCGCGCCCTCGCCCGCCTCTTTCATTCGCTGCTCGCCGAGCATCGCCGCGCGGCGGGTCAGCGCACCAAGTTCGCGTGAGATCACGGCGGCGACGGTGCGGGCATCGACATCTTCGGCCAGCAAAGAGCGAGCGACAGCCGGCAGCTTCGACCAGGCGCGGCCGAGCTCGTGAACATCCTTCGCCTCATCGATCTCGTCGCCGAGCGACACCACCGCGCCGGCGCGCAGCCGCAGGAGATCGCGTGCGGAGATCGCGCCGACGACAAAGCCCGCTTCGTCGACGGCCGCGAGGTGCCGGATCTTGAGGCGGGTCATGCGGCCGATAGCACGATAGACGAAGGCCTCGGCCGGCACAGCGGCGAGCGGAAAGCTTGCGAGCGATTCCGCCGTCTGCCCAAAGGCCGCCTCGCCGGACTTGGCCACGGCGCGCAGCACGTCGCGCTCGGTGAGAATACCGGACTGCTCCGGACGAAAGGGGCCGCCTGCCGGCTGACCTTTTGGCGCGACGAGCACGGAACTCACGCGCTTCTCCATCAGGAGACTCATGGCATCGGAGAGCTTTGTGCCGCCTGCGATGAAAATCGGCGGTTTCGACATGACGTCAGCGACGCGGTGGCGATAGGGATAAGAGTCGATGCGCGCAAGCATGCGTTCGGCCGCCACTTCCGCGGGCGCCCCGAACATGCCGCTATTTGCCTCCGTGCGGTGGCGGCATACGGCTTCGGCTTCGGCCAAGGTGCGCACGCCGCGCTCCCGCAGATGCGGGACGAGCGCAGCAAAGATACGCGCGGTCGTCAGCGCGTCACCGAGCGCGGAGTGGCGCTTCTCGACTTCCAGCGCAAGCCAGGCGGCGAGATGCTCGATGGAAAAGCCGGGCAGGTTTGGGCGGACGAATTCCGCGAGGCTGCGCACATCCACCGTACGCGGACGCCGCCACTCGATTCCGGCCCGCTTCGTTTCGGCGGCGAGTGCAGCCATATCGAAGTCGATCGTGTGGCCGATCAACGGAACATCACCGACGAAGGCCGCAAGCTTCGGCCACGCTAGCGCGAACTCCGGCGCGCCCGCGACACGCGCTGAATCGATGCCGTGAATTTTGGTGGACGCGGGTGGAATCGGCTCGCGCGGATCGATCAGCGTGTGGAAGCAGTCGTTCCCGTTCACGCGCCCCGCAGCAAGGCGCACGGCGCCGAGTTCGACAATCCTGGCGCGCGCCGGATCGAGGCCGGTCGTTTCGGTGTCGAAGGCGACCGCGTCGAGAGCCAGAAGCGGCGTTGCACTCGCGCGGTCGGCCATGTCCGGCTCCGCTCAGGCGCTCGCAGGCAAATTCAGAGCGCCGATGACCGCCGGCACGTCGGCAAGTTTCAGGAACTCTCCGTGCATGCTGAGGACGTTGACACGCAACTGGTTCCTGATCTGCACGAAGTCATGCTCCCGCAGGCGCTCGTGAATCGGCATATTGTCGAAGAATTCCTTCGCGGCCGGGATCGGAATATCCGCCGGCAATTTCGGCGGATGGAGAGCGATCTGTTCACAACGCACCGCGAGTTGCTTGCGCGCCCCGGCCCAATAGGCGGCGTCAAGGGCCGCAGGCACCGGATAGCGATCGAAGACTTCCAGCGTGACATCGCGGAGCGCCGCGGCGAGCGCCACCGGATTCCCGGACCGCTGGACGAGAATGGAATGGACGAGTTCGGTGAGGACCGACAGTGCAAACGGGTAACTTTTCCAGCGGCCCGCCTCCAGGTTCTCCTTGAACTCGGCTTCGTTGATGATGATCGAGAAGTAGGGACCGGCGCGGCCGCGCACATAATCGAAGATGCTCTTCTGCGTGAGAAAAGCGGCGCGTGTATCAATGAAGTCGGCGAGCGAGTTACGGTCGACAATGGGCGGCGGACCGCGGAACCAATCGAGCAAACCCATGCGCTTCCGCAGGCTCCCGTTTGCGGGCTAAGCGCCCGGATGGACAAGAGAAATGGGCTGTGGTCCCCTGCTTATGATCAGGGGATTGCGGCCCGGTCTTCCAGAGTGGCCCAGGTGTGAGGATGCTGCAAGGCTGGGTCGTTATCGGCATCGCGCTCGCCTATATCGGCTTCCTGTTCGCCGTGGCGAGCATCGGCGACCGAAGGCGGCCCGGCGCGGGCGAGCGCAGGAGCCGTCTCTGGATTTATCCGCTGTCGCTGGCGGTCTACTGCACTTCCTGGACGTTCTTCGGCTCGGTCGGCCTGTCATCGCAGCAGGGCTACAACTTCCTCACGATCTATATCGGCCCGGTGCTGATGATGGTCGTCGGCTTCCCGATCGTCGCGAAGATCGTGCGGCTGGCCAAGGCGCAAAACATCACCTCGATCGCCGACTTCATCGCCGCGCGGTACGGAAAAAGCCAGGCCGTGGCGGCGATCGTCACGATCGTTGCCGCACTCGGCGCCGTTCCCTACATCGCACTTCAGCTCAAGGCGGTGTCCACATCGCTCGTCACGGTGCTTGGACAGCCGATGACGGCGGAGGTCGTCGCCCCCTTCTTCGGCGATCTCGCGCTTCTTGTTGCCGTGGCGATGGCGGTCTTCGCCGTTCTCTTCGGAACGCGCCATAGCGACGCCACCGAGCATCAGGAAGGCCTGATGCTCGCCATCGCGACCGAGTCGCTCGTCAAGCTCGTCGCTTTCATGGCTGTGGGCCTCTTCGTCCTGTTCGTGATGTTCGACGGACCCATGGATTTGATCCGGCAGGCGGATGCGCTCGGGGGCATCCTCCCGGTCTTCACCAACGGCATCAATCCGGCGACCTGGATCACGATGACGATCCTGTCCTTTCTCGCCATCGTGCTGTTGCCGCGGCAGTTCCACGTCATGGTGGTGGAGAATAACGGCGAGGACGAGCTGCGCCGCGCCGTGTGGCTCTTTCCGCTCTATCTCGTTCTCATCAACTTGTTCGTCGTTCCAATCGCCATCGCGGGCCTTGTGCTGTTCCGAAACGGCGGCGTCAACGGCGACATGTTCGTGCTGGCGTTGCCGATGGCGGTGGAGTCGGACTGGCTGACGCTGCTGGCCTTTGTCGGCGGACTGTCGGCCGCGACCGCCATGGTGATCGTCGAGAGCGTCGCCGTCGCGATTATGATCTCGAACGATCTGGTGGTGCCGTTCGTGTTGAGGCGGCGCGGGGGAACCGCGACACGCGCCGACATGCAGACGCTTCTCCTTCGCGCGCGGCGCTTCTCGATCTTCTGCATTCTGCTGCTGGCCTATCTTTATTATCACATCGCCGGCGAGGCGCAGCTTGCACAGATCGGCCTGCTCTCCTTCGCGGTGGTGGCGCAGTTCGGACCTGCATTCTTCGGCGGCCTCTTCTGGCGGCAGGCGACGGCGCGGGGCGCGATCGCGGGAATCGTAATCGGCGTGTCTGTCTGGGGCTACACGCTCATGCTGCCGAGCTTCGCGGCCGCCGGCCTGATCGACCCCACGATTCTCGATGCGGGCCTGTTCGGCATTGCGAGCCTCCGTCCGCAGGCCCTGTTCGGGGTCCAGGCGGAGCCCCTCACGCATGGCGTCCTGTGGAGTCTGGGGCTCAATATCCTCGCCTTCATCGCGATGTCGCTGCTCACACGCGCGACGCCGATCGAGCGGCTGCAAGCCAACGTCTTCGTCGAGTCGGATCGCGCGCCAATCGTGCCGAGCTTCCGGCTGTGGCGGTCGGCCGTGACGGTGGACGAATTGATCGCCACCGTCGCCCGTTATCTCGGGGAAGACCGCACGCGGCGCTCGTTCGAAACCTTCTCGCAGATGCGGCGCGTAACGCTCGATCCACGCCGTGAAGCCGACATGCACCTCCTGCGCTACGCGGAGCATGTACTGGCATCCGCGATCGGCGCGGCCTCCTCGCGGCTCGTTCTCTCCCTGCTGCTGCGCAAGGGAACGGTGTCCCCGCAAGCCGCGCTCAAGCTGCTCGACGATGCATCGGCGGCAATCCAGTACAACCGCGAGATCCTGCAAAGCGCCATCGACCATGTGCAGGAAGGCATCGCGGTCTTCGACAAGGACCTCCAGCTCATGTGCTGGAACAGCCAGTTCGGCGAAATGCTCGAACTGCCGCCCGAGGTCGGCCGGCTTGGCGCCGGACTCGACGAGATTTTGCGGCATGCAGCCGAGCGTGGCGATTTCGGCGAGGGGCACGTTGCCGATCTCGTTGCGGAGCGGCTTGAACGCTATGTAAGCCGGACAGCGAGCTTCCGCGAGCGGCTGACAAAATTCGGAATCGTGGTGGAAGTGCGCGCGAATCGCATGCCCGACGGCGGATTTGTCGTGACCTACACCGACATCACGCCGACCGTGGAAGCCGCCGAAGCGCTCGAGCGATCGAACGAGAACCTCGAGCGGCGTGTGAAAGAGCGCACCGAGGAATTGACGCGCCTCAACGCGGCACTTGCACAGGCGAAGTCCGAGGCCGACGAGGCAAACATCTCCAAGACGCGCTTCCTGGCCGCGGCGAGCCACGACATTCTTCAGCCGCTCAACGCCGCGCGGCTCTATGCGACAAGCCTTGTCGAGCGCAAGCGTCTGGGCGAGGAAGCAAAACTCGCCGGCAATATCGACGCATCGCTCGAAGCGGTTGAAGAAATTCTTGGCGCCCTTCTCGATATTTCACGGCTCGACACGGGCGCTCTGCGGCCGGAGCTATCCAGCTTCCGGATCGACGATGTTTTCCGACAACTGGCCGTCGAGTTCGCGCCGCTCGCCGCCGAGAAGGGACTGAAACTTAAATTCGTTCCGTCGTCGCTGGGGGTCCGGTCCGACCGCAGGCTCCTGCGGCGGCTCCTGCAGAACCTGGTCTCCAACGCGCTCAAATACACGCCCGCGGGCCGCGTCGTCGTCGGCTGCCGCCGGAGCGGACAAACCGTGCGCATCGAGGTCATCGACACCGGCCTTGGCATCCCATCGAACAAGCAGCGCATCATCTTCGAGGAGTTCCAGCGACTCGATCAGGGAGCGAAGGTTGCGCGCGGCCTCGGGCTCGGGCTGTCGATCGTCGAGCGCATCGCGCGCGTGCTGCAACACAAGGTCACGCTTCGTTCGAAACCGGAGGTGGGCTCGACCTTCACGCTGGAAGTGCCCATGGCAGCCGACGTGCCTGCCACCATTGTGCCGGGACCCGATATCCATCCGGCCGCGCCGCTCGAAGGCATCGTCACGATGTGCATCGAGAACGAGCCACAGGTACTCGCGGGGATGCAGACGTTACTATCTGGCTGGGGTTGCCATGTGATCGCAGCGCCCGGACTCGATGAGGCATTGAGCGCGCTCGAAGGCAACGCCCCGCGACCGGACGCGCTCCTCGTGGATTACCATCTCGACAAAGAGACGGGGATCGACGCAATCGCGGCCCTGCGTGCAAAGCTCGGCAGCGGCATCCCGGCCGCACTCGTCACCGCCGACCGCAGTCCGGCGGTGCGCAGCGAAGCGCGTTCGAAAGATATTCAGGTGCTCAACAAGCCCGTGAAGCCCGCGGCGCTGCGTGCGTTTCTCGCGCAGTGGAGAGTCGCAAGGCCGGCGGCGGAGTAGTCTCAGTTCATCCGCACCGGACTTTTACTATTCTCCCTCATGGCCGGGCTTGACCCGGCCATCCAGGCGGCGACGCAGATTCTGGATCACCGGATCACGCTATGCGAGGCGAACCGCCTCGCATAGCGGCCCGGTGATGAGGGATGATGGAGTCGGTCGAAACCCGCTGCGCGTCAGTTCACCGGCCGCGACCAGTTGCCCGCCTCGATCTTCGACGCTGCGATCACGGCCTGCGTGCGGCTTTCGACGCCGAGCTTCTGCAAAATCGCCGAGACATGCGCCTTCACGGTCGCCTCGGACACTTTCAGCTCGTAGGCGATCTGCTTGTTCAGCAAACCTTCCGACAACATCATCAGCACGCGAACCTGCTGCGGCGTGAGTGTCGCGAGACGATTGACCAGATCGCGGGTGGCCGCGTCTTCGGCGCCGGCGAGATCGACGTCGGGCGGCGTCCACACGCCGCCTTCCAGGACGCGGCGGATCGCGGAACGCATCACATCGATGGCCAGCGTCTTGGGCAGGAAGCCCGACGCGCCGAATTCCATGCAACGGCGGATAACACCCGGCTCTTCATTCGCGGATACGACCACGACCGGAATGCCGGGAAATTGCGCACGCAAATAAAGAAGGCCGGAGAAGCCGCGCACACCGGGCATGGCAAGGTCGAGCAGGACGAGATCTACGTCACCTTCCCGCTCCAGCAGCGTCTGAAGGTCGTCGAGGCCGCCTGCCTCGAAAATATCGGCCGATTCGAACAGATTGGTCAGCGACTCGCGCATCGCACCGCGGAACAGCGGGTGATCGTCAGCGACGACGAATCGATAGCGAACAACCGTGTCCACGGACGAAGGCCCTCTGCCGGAATCGGTCTCTGCCGCTACTTTCATCGCCACTCCCGCCAATGTCTACGAAAGGATGATGTGGCGGCGACACAACCCAGTCAAAGGATAATGTCCGAATTCGTGAACAGGGCGGACGCAACAACGGTCCGGTTATCGGCAGGAGGGCCGGGAAAACGACAGCGGCCCGCGCATTTCCGATTGCAAGGGCACGCTCCCTTCGTGCTGCAATGCGAAAATCCCCAGATTCTTCCGCGCACTAGTAATCCACGGTGCGTCGAAAGTCGTATAGGGTGCGAAGTTTACGAAATGTTAATTATTGAGGCACGGACCCGCGGCGGAAGAAGAAAAAAGGCGGGCCATTCGACTTGGAGGAGACGTCCGATCCGACCGTGAACGGAACCGGTTTTCCTTCGCTACCGAGGCTGGGGTGCCGCGGTCCGCTGGGGTTCGCGCGCCGTCGAGAATAATGCAGGAGGGCAATTCACCATGGCTCCAACCGACTCAAAAGCAAATGAAGAAGCACATTGGGCCGCTACGACGCGCCTGATGTGGACGATGCTCGGCATATGGGTGTTCTTCGGATACATCATCCATATGTTCGTCAACCAACTCAACGCAATCAAGATTCCGATTCTCGGCTTCCCGCTCGGCTTCTACATGGGAGCGCAGGGGTCGCTTATCGCCTTCGTCGTGATGTTGTTCGTCTTCGCAAGGAAGCAGGACAAGATCGATCGCGACCACGGCTACGCTGAAGATTGAGGGGATTAGAACATGGCTACGCAATCTTCCGGCGACTCGGACTTCATCAACAATCTCGGAAAAGTCTACGGCTACTACGCGGGCGGGTTTCTCGCCTTCGTCGTGCTCCTCGGGCTGCTCGAGATGGTCGGCGTTCCGAACAAGGTTCTCGGCTATCTGTTCGTGTTCTTCACGATCGCGGTCTACGCGATCATCGGCGTGCTGTCGCGGACCGCACAGGTCTCCGAATATTACGTCGCGGGACGCCGCGTTCCGGCGTTCTATAACGGCATGGCCACCGGCGCCGACTGGATGTCGGCGGCGTCGTTCGTCGGCATGGCAGGCACGCTGTTCCTGCTCGGCTATGACGGCCTTGCCTGGGTGTTGGGCTGGACCGGCGGTTATGTGCTGGTTTCGGTGCTGGTCGGTCCCTATCTGCGCAAATTCGGCGCTTATACGGTGCCCGACTTCCTGGCATTTCGGTTCGGCGGCAACTTTGCCCGCTTCCTCGGTGTCATCGTGCTGGTCGCCTGCTCGTTCACTTACGTGACGGCGCAGATCTTCGGCACCGGCATTATCGCATCGCGCTTCCTCGGCATGCAGTTCGAGGTCGCGGTGTTCGTGGGCCTGCTCGGCATCCTGCTCTGCTCGATGCTCGGCGGCATGCGGGCCGTCACCTGGACGCAGATTGCCCAGTACATCGTGCTGATCGTCGCCTACCTCGTGCCGATCATCATCCTGTCGACGCAGCACTACGGCATCCCGATCCCGCAGCTGACCTACGGCAATGCCATTGCGGAAATCGCGGCGCGCGAACAGCAGATGGTCAAGGACGGTCTTGCGGTGCTTTGCACGGCGCAAGCCTGCCCGGCTGGATCGCTCAAGCCGCACATCCAGCCGTTCATGAACTACAGCACGCTGAACTTCTTCGGCATCATCTTCTGCATGATGGTCGGCACCGCTTCGCTGCCGCACATCCTGATGCGCTACTTCACCACCCCGTCGGTGCGTGAAGCGCGGCAGTCGGTAGCGTGGTCGTTGTTCTTCATCTTCCTGCTGTACTTCTCGGCGCCGGCCTATGCGGCGTTCTCGAAGCTCGAGGTCTATACGAACATCATCGGCCGTGACGTCGCTAACCTGCGTCCATGGCTGTTCGAATGGGGCAATCTCGGGCTGATCCAGATCTGCGGCAAGAACGCCACGACGTTGGCGGACATTGCCGCGGCCTGCAAAGCGATCGCTGGACATCCGGGCGTCGTCCGGCTCCAGGACTTCGTGATCAATACGGACGTGATCGTGCTTTCCACGCCGGAAATCGCGGGACTTCCCTATGTGATCTCGGGTCTGGTCGCGGCCGGCGGTCTTGCCGCCGCGCTCTCGACCGCCGACGGCCTGCTGCTCGCCATCGCCAACGCGCTTTCGCACGACATCTACTACAAGATGGTCGATCCGAATGCGTCGACGGTACGGCGGCTTACGGTCGCTCGAGCCCTGTTGCTGGTTGTGGCCGTCGCCGCAGCCGCGACCGCTTCCACGCGACCCTCGGATATTCTCGCCATGGTCGGCTGGGCGTTCTCGCTCGCCATGGCGGGTAACTTCCCGGCGCTCGTTATGGGCATCTGGTGGAAACGCGCAACGACGACCGGTGCTATTGCCGGCATCATCGCGGGCTTCGGGCTCTGCCTGTTCTATCTCATCACCACGAGATATTTCCCGCAGGCAGGCGTCGACTACTTCGGCATGACGGCAATGACCAACCCGGTCACCGGCGCGCCGCTGGTCGATATCGCCAAGCCGATCGCAGCAACCGCTGCGCAGCGGGTCGGCTGGTTCGGGCTCAACAACATCAATTGCGGGTTGCTGGGCATGCCGCTCGGCTTCCTCGTGATCTATGTCGTGAGCTTGATGACGGCGGCGCCGTCGAAGGAAATGCAGGCCTACGTCGACGAAATCCGCAAGCCTCGCGGCGGCACGGTGCTGCAAGAGAAGTGATCAACTCAGTCTGATCGGGGATCGGGGCCCTGCGGGGCCCCGATTCTTTTCTAGCGACCTTCGCGAGCCCTTCCGCTAAAAACCAAGTCGAGCCAGCCGGAGCGCCGTCTCTTGGAAACCAGCTATCCGATCCTCGCCTTTTGGTACTATCACCTGCCTAACTTCATTCTGGCCGCGGCGATGTACACGATGCTCGGGCGGGCGCTCCTGGCGTTTTTCGTTACGCCCGAATCGAAAAACTATATCTGGCGAGCC
>Ga0307505_10000677_pt1 | contig 34910 bp, 32 predicted proteins | sample 23_S_MG_FD_202183 | JGI IMG/M metagenome (GOLD analysis project Ga0307505, IMG submission 202183) | Soil microbial communities from Populus trichocarpa stands in riparian zone in the Pacific Northwest, United States - 23_S | ecosystem: Environmental > Terrestrial > Soil > Riparian zone > Trees...
CTGGCTGCATCTGTCGGACGAGCAGCGGTGGGAGGTCGTTTCGCGCGTGCGCGATCAGGAGAGCGACGAGGACGAGGCGATGCTCGTCGCCTGGCTCGAAGAGACGCACGGCCTGTCGCGCGACGAGGCTCGCGCCACGACCGGGGCGCGGCTGCCGGAAGGGTTCGGCCGTTTCGGCGAGACGGCGACACGCAAGCTGATCGAGGCGCTGACCGACGAGGTGATCGTCTACAGCCAGGCGGTGCAGAAGGCCGGGTTCGCCCACCATTCGGATTTCCGCACCGGCGAACTGCTCGACGAACTACCCTATTACGGCGCAGTGCTGGAGCGCCACATCATGCCCGGGACAGGCGATCCGTCAGACCCGGACGAGCTGCGCATCGGCCGGCTGACCAACCCGACCGTGCATATCGGCCTGAACCAGCTTCGCCGCGTCGTAAACGTCCTGATCCGGCGGTTCGGTGCGCCGGAAGAGATCGCCATCGAGCTGGCGCGCGAGCTGAAGCTGAACGACGAGGAAAAGCAGCGCCGCAACCGGGAAAACCGGGAGAACCGCGAAGCGGCGGAGCGCCGCTCAAGGGATCTGGTGGAGGTGCTTGGGCAGCGCGACAGCGGCGCCAACCGCGCGCTGCTGAAGCTGTGGGAAGAACTGAGCCCGGACGTTCTCGACCGGCGCTGCATCTATACGGGCCGGATGATCTCGGCGACCATGCTGTTCGACGGGCAGGTCGAGGTGGACCACATATTGCCGTTCAGCGCGACGCTGGACGATTCCAACGCCAACAGGCTGCTGTGTCTGCGCGAGGCCAATCGCCTCAAGCGCAAGCGCTCGCCCTTTGCGGCGTTCGGGCATACGCCAGACTGGGAGGAGATCGCCGCGCGTGCGGCGCGCCTGCCGAAGGCGAAGCGCTGGCGCTTCGAGCCCGACGCGCTTGAGCGCTTCGACGCCGAGGGTGGCTTCATCGCCCGCCAGCTCGTGGACACGCAATATCTGTCGCGGCTGGCGCGCGAATATTTCAGCGCGCTCTATGGCGAGACCGGCGAAGGCAGCGGCCATGTCTGGGTCTCGCCCGGCCGGCTGACGGAGATGCTGCGCCGCAGCTGGGGCCTGAACAGCGCGCTGCCCGACCACAATTTCGGCGGTGGCGCGGACCAGCCGAAGAACCGGCGCGACCATCGCCATCACGCCATCGACGCCATCGTGGTCGCGGTGACCGACCGCCGGCTGTTGCAGCGCATCGCCCGCGAGGCGGGCCTGCGTGGACACGAGGCCGCCGGTCGCGTCACGTCAGATCTCTCCCCGCCCTGGGAAGGCTTCGAGGATGGTGTGCGCGATGCCGTGCGCGCCATCGTGGTCAGCCACCGCGCGGACCACGGCACGGCCGCCAAGAGCGGCATTGCCGGGGCGCGCGACGCGACGGCGGGCCGGTTGCACAACGATACGGCCTATGGCCTGACCGGCGAGAAGGACGAGCGCGGCAACGACATCGTCGTGCATAGGGTTCCGCTCTCCGCACTGACGAAGCGGGAGCACATAAACGGGGTGCGCGATCCCGTGCTGCGCGCGGCTCTGCTCTCCTGGACTGATGGATATGACGGCAAGGCGTTCGACGAGAGGTTGCGGCAGTTTCCAAGATTGGGGCCGCTTCCCTACCGCGATGTCAGGCGGGTGCGGGTGGTCGAGCCATTGTCCGTTATTCCGATCCGCGACAGGAACGGCCGCGTCTACAAGGGCTATAAGGGCGACTCCAACTTTCGCTTCGACGTTTGGGAACTGAAGGACGGCAAATGGGTGGCCGAGGTCACGTCGATGTTCGATGCCCATCAGCCTGGCTGGTCCTCGGCGGTCAGGGCCGGCAATCCGACGGCGAAGAAGGTGCTCTCCCTCCAGCAGGGCGATCTCGTGGCGGTCGAGCCCGAAGGCGGCGAGCGCAAGCTGATGAGGGTTGTGAAGTTCTCGGTCAACGGCCAGCTCACGCTGGCCGGACATGCCGAGAGTGGCGACCTGCGGGCGAGGAATAAGGACGCTTCGGATCCCTTTAGATACACGGCACCCACGGCGGGCGGTCTCCAGCGCCTGCGGGCGCGACAGGTCCGGATCGACGAGGTTGGGCGGATTCTCGATCCGGGCTTTCCCGCGCGCAAGGCCGTGCGGCGCACTCGTCCGGGATAGCGAGGAAGGACGCCTGCCGTGGAGCGGATTGTCGATATCGCGACGGATAACCGCCACCTTTCGGCCTATCGCGGCTTCCTCTTCGTCAGCGAGAACAAGGAGGAAGTGGGCCGCATTCCTCTCGCTGACGTCGCTGCGGTCATCGTTCATGCGCATGGGGTGACGTGGAGTACCAACCTCGTTGTTGCTTTGGCCGAGCGCGGCGCGCTGATGGTGCTGTGCGGCTCCAATCATGCGCCGGTAGCCGTATGCCAGCCGCTCGACGGACATTACGGCCAGAATGCCCGGATGCGCGCGCAGTGGGAGGCGGGCAAGCCGCTTGCCAAGCAACTGTGGCGCGAGGTGGTGGTGGCGAAGATCCGCTGGCAGGCGGCGGCGCTGGAGGCGCGAGGCATTGAGGCGGGAGCGTTCGCCATGCTTGCGCGCCTGGTTCGCTCTGGCGATCCGGACAACATCGAGGCGCAGGCCGCGCGGCGCTACTGGCCACTGCTCATGGGCGAGGATTTTCGACGGAACCGGGAAGCGGGAGGCGTAAACGGACTGCTCAATTACGGCTATACCGTACTGCGTTCACTGGTCGCTCGCTCTGTGGTGGCGGCGGGCCTGCATCCATCCGTGGGTATTCATCACGCCAATCGCGGCAATGCCTTTGCGCTGGCCGATGACCTGATCGAACCATTCCGTCCGATCGTCGATACCGTGACCGTGCAGCTTGTCGAGAACGGATGCCTCGAGGTGACACCGGAAGCGAAGCGCGCTTTCGCCGGCCTTATCGCGGTCGACCTGCCCGGCGAATTGGGCACGATGACCGTCACCACGGCCGCCGGACGGTTGGCCCAATCGCTGGCGCGCTGCTTCGAGACGGGGAAGATATCGGAACTGGCGCTGCCGCTTCCGCCTACCGCGATCGAGTTGGCCGGACTGGCGGCATTGTCGAAATGACAGCAACCCAACTCAGCGCGTATCGCCTCATGTGGATCTTCGTCATGTTCGATCTTCCCGTTACCACGAGAGCGCAGAGCAAGGCGGCAACCAAGTTCCGCCAGTTCCTGCTCGACGAAGGTTTCGAAAAGAGCCAGTTTTCGGTCTATGCTCGTTTCTGCAACGGCAAGGAGCAGTTCGAGGCTTACCTACGCCGGATTCGGAGCAATCTGCCGGACCGCGGCGATATTAACATCCTCACTTTCACGGACAAGCAGTATGAAAACATCGTGCGATTTTCGGGGCAGCGGCGTAAACGCCAGCAGAAAAATCCTGATCAACTGGCCCTTTTCTGACCATTGCCGCGATTCCACCCAGCGAAAGAAAGCAGGTATCCTGTTTGTTTTCAACAAGATACCTGCTCATGGAGTGTAGCGCTTCAGAGATCGTGGTCCAGCGGCAACTCAAAAGCGAATATCTTGGTAGTGCCGGGAGTGTAGCGCTTCAGAGATCGTGGTCCAGCGGCAACTAGTTTCGGATGCGTTCAACCAACCCCGCCAGTGTAGCGCTTCAGAGATCGTGGTCCAGCGGCAACGAAACTCGACACGGCAGAAATCGATGCCGGAGTGTAGCGCTTCAGAGATCGTGGTCCAGCGGCAACGGCGTCGAGATCGGCGCGTTCGACATTGCAAGTGTAGCGCTTCAGAGATCGTGGTCCAGCGGCAACTGCAGCCCCGCGCCCATGTCTCATCGTAACAGTGTAGCGCTTCAGAGATCCTGGTCCAGCGGCAACTGTCGAAAGCACCTCTCGACGGCGAGCTGCAGTGTAGCGCTTCAGAGATCGTGGTCCAGCGGCAACACGCGGGAGCTTCTTGAGGCCGCAGTCACGAGTGTAGCGCTTCAGAGATCGTGGTCCAGCGGCAACCCCGGCACGCCATGTCATGCGGCGTCTCGTTAGTGTAGCGCTTCAGAGATCGTGGTCCAGCGGCAACACCTCCAGCGTCAGCATGTTCGCGTTGTAGAGTGTAGCGCTTCAGAGATCGTGGTCCAGCGGCAACGATCGAGGCGGCGCTCGCCAAACAGAACAAAGTGTAGCGCTTCAGAGATCGTGGTCCAGCGGCAACGAGCCGGACGTGCGTGCGGCGCTCGACCGGAAGTGTAGCGCTTCAGAGATCGTGGTCCAGCGGCAACGCAAGTACCTAGCCAAGAACCTGACCGATGAGTGTAGCGCTTCAGAGATCGTGGTCCAGCGGCAACGTGAAGGGGCTGGGCAAGGTCAACCAGAACAGTGTAGCGCTTCAGAGATCGTGGTCCAGCGGCAACACGGCGAAGATTGGGACGGACGCTGACGCCAGTGTAGCGCTTCAGAGATCGTGGTCCAGCGGCAACGCGCTGATCGGTGCCGGTGCGTCTCTGCTGAGTGTAGCGCTTCAGAGATCGTGGTCCAGCGGCAACTAGCGAAACGTCGGCTTGTTCATCGCCTCAAGTGTAGCGCTTCAGAGATCGTGGTCCAGCGGCAACTGTTCTGGCAACGCAAATCACCCGCTCGACAGTGTAGCGCTTCAGAGATCGTGGTCCAGCGGCAACCGTCCTGCCGGGGCTGTGACAGGACGGGGAAGTGTAGCGCTTCAGAGATCTTGGTCCAGCGGCAACGGCCGGCAGAAGCCCAGCCGCCACGAGCCTAGTGTAGCGCTTCAGAGATCGTGGTCCAGCGGCAACGACCGGCGCTGCTTCCAGCCCTGACGGTAGAGTGTAGCGCTTCAGAGATCGTGGTCCAGCGGCAACAGGAAGCCCCGCAAACCGGCAGCGCCGCGCAGTGTAGCGCTTCAGAGATCGTGGTCCAGCGGCAACCGAAGCTGTCCAGCACCACGTCGTTCGCGGAGTGTAGCGCTTCAGAGATCGTGGTCCAGCGGCAACGCTCAAGCCGAGCGGGTTTGGAAGCGCTGGAGTGTAGCGTTTCAGAGATCGTGGTCCAGCGGCAACCATCCGAAAGAGCTTCTGCGCAGGATATGGAGTGTAGCGCTTCAGAGGTCGTGGTCCAGCGGCAACGAAAAGGGGTCGTGGTGGAGCCACGGCGATAGTGTAGCGCTTCAGAGATCGTGGTCCAGCGGCAACAAACTCTCCGACACGACGGCGGCCGCTCGCAGTGTAGCGCTTCAGAGATCGTGGTCCAGCGGCAACCCTTTTCCGCAATGGCCCGCATCCAGAACAAAGTGTAGCGCTTCAGAGATCGTGGTCCAGCGGCAACGGATGGTTGAAAGCTATGTGCGCGGCGCGGAGTGTAGCGCTTCAGAGATCGTGGTCCAGCGGCAACACCGGGAGAAGGCGCGTGGCCGCTGGCCGAAGTGTAGCGCTTCAGAGATCGTGGTCCAGCGGCAACTTGTCGCGCCGCTCGTGCAGCCCCATGCGGAGTGTAGCGCTTCAGAGATCGTGGTCCAGAAGAATCACTGGCACGCCCAACGGGAATCGAACCCGTGTTTCCGCCGTGAAAGGGCGGCGTCCTAGACCGCTAGACGATGGGCGCTTGCCAGAACGAGGCGGGTTATAGTGAGCATCGCGCCGCCCGGCAACCCGTCTTCGACAGCAGAGTGCGGATTTTTCACCGCAATTCGTTCCGATGCCCGGCGAGGCGTGCCAGGACCCGACCAAAGGCGTTGTATCCCTTTGGGCAAGGCTTTCGCGTCGACGGGCCGTCTGCGGATAGCTCTCGGGATGGCTACCCGATCTGGCATCCGGCCGGAACGATCACGGTGATGGCGTGCGCATGGCCGAAGCAGGCACGACTGCGGGGCAGCGACCAACGCGGATTTGCGTACATCGGGCACGAACCGCGGCCTATTTCCTGCGCCGGCAGCGCCAGTTCCAGTCCCGCTCCGGTCCGACATCGACGTGGACCGATTCGGTGTGGCAATAGGTGCCGACGCCACCACGGCCGGGCATGGTGCGCACGAACTGCGCCAGATCCCATTTGCTGACGCCCTCGACCTGGATATCGGCCGCCGCGCAGTACATATGCAGCGAATTGCGCGCGCCGCGCGCCCGCCGGTTATGGTCGGGGCTGCGATAGCCTGAGGAGACGATCGCCTTGCGGCCGTAGTGGTTCTCGATCGTCTTGAGAACGCGCACCAGCGACGGCTTCAGGCAGGCGACGTCGACCCGTTCATGCTGCTTCATCAGGCCGTTGGGCGCAAGGCGCGCCAGGCCGGCCGCCGAGGCGACCTGGTAGGGTTCCTCGTCCTCGTGCAGGTCGATGTCGCTGTCGTCGTCTAGCCCGTTGCGACGCTTGATCTCGAACAGGTTCGTCTGCCGGACGCCGGGCAGGGCGGCGCCTTCGGTCCTTGCCGCGGCGGGCGCGGCCGAAGTCAGCTGCACGATCGGCTGGGCCGGCACGCTGGCGGCTGCCACCGGCGAGGCCGCCGCGCGCGCTGGATCGATCAATGGCCTTGCCGCCTGCTGCTGCGTGGGCGCGCGCTCCGGCTGCGGCGCAAACAGGCTGGCCAGGAAGCCGCGCTTCTTTGGCTCCGGCGCGGCGGCCGCGATCTGCACCGGCGCGATTGCATCCGGCTGCGCCTCGGCCAGGTCGCCCTCCGCCGATCCCTGTTCCTCGACGGTCGCTGGAGCTGCCGCGGCGATCGCGGCTGATGCCGGCTGCTGCTCGGCGAATGCCTGCGCGGCGACGGTTTCGGCTGGCTGTGAGCCCGGCCGTAACTCGGGCGCCGCTGCGACGGCGTCAGGCAGTTCCGGGTCGCCATCCTCGATGAGGAACTGCATCTCGCCGGCCGGCGTGGCCAGCGCGGCGGAGTTGGTGGTGTCACCGGTGAAGTCGGTCGTTTCAGTCGCCAGGCTGGCGACGGTGGACGGGGTAAGGCCGAACGGCACGTCCGTATCGGAGGTCGCGCAGGAGGCGAGCAGCAGCGATGCCGCAGCAGTCAGCAACGTATGCCTGCCGACGCGGATCGCGCGCGTTCCTACAAGTCTCAACCGCAAGCCCCTTCCAAGTAATGGGTCCGGACAGCACGGCCGGCGGCAAAAAGCACCGCGGCGACCGAAAATCCCCCTGACCCAAGGACGAGACGTAACGAATCCCGTCCGGCAACGCAACATCCCGGCTACGGGCGAATTTTGGCAAGAAGATGATTCCGCCGCATTTTCGGCGCGTTCGGCCATCCCCGCGCAAGCATCGCGGGGGCAGGGGCGGGGCCGGCGCAGGCGGACGGTCCTCGCGGAATTTCGCTGTAGCGTGCGACGTTCCGGCCGGATCAGGCCAGTACGGTTCTCAGGCGCTGGAGTTCGCTGAGCTGCGCCCGCGTCGTCTCGTAGCCGAGGCGGATCGCCTCGTCGGCGCGATGGAACTCGGTCAGGCCGATATGGCCGAGCTTCGGCAGCAGGCATAGATCCGGCGGGTCACCCGCCATCCGCGCGCGCGATATCCGGTCCTGGATGATGTTGAACGCCTCGACCATGACGCCGGTGATGCCCAGCCGCGTCTCGCGCTCGCTGGGGCCCCGGTCGACCACCAGCGGCGCCTTGGCCGGCGCCTCGGTCTCGGGCGTATTGGCCGGCATGTCGGCCGCGTGCTTGATGACGGCGGCGCGGCCGAACAGGTCATAATGCAGGTTGACCGCGACGACGAGCGGCTGTTCGTGGGCGCGGCAGACCGAGACCGGCACCGGATTGACCAGTGCGCCGTCGATCAGCACCCGGCGGTTGCAGGTGATCGGCTCGAACACGCCGGGCAGCGCATAGGATGCCCGCATCGCGTTGATCAGCGAGCCGCTGGACAGCCAGATCTCGTGTCCGGTGCGGATTTCGGCGGCGACGCTGACGAAGGGCTTCGGCAGGTCCTCGATGCGCAGGCCGTCGAGATGCTCCTGCATGCGCGCCGTCAGCTTCATGCCGCCGAGCAGGCCGCTGCCGCCGAAATGCACGTCGAGCAGTCCGAAGATGCGCCGTTTGGTCAGCGATCGGGCGAAGTCTTCGAGCTCGTCCAGCTTGCCGGCAAGATAGCAGCCGCCGACCAGCGCGCCGATCGAGGTTCCGGCGATCATGTCGATCTGGATGCCCGCTTCGTCGAGCGCGCGCAGCACGCCGATATGCGCCCAGCCACGCGCGGCCCCGCCGCCGAGGGCAAGCGCTATGCCCGCCGTTCGTGCCGGTTCAGGCTCGATGCGGTCGGGCTCGACCGGCAGGTCGCCGCCGTTGCCGCCTTCATGCCTGCTGCGAAGAGACGCCCATTCGAGCATCGCACACACTCCCTATTCCCGGCACATGGAAGCACAAGGGTCGTATCGAAATGATGAATGTTTGGGCAGTCGGCTTGCGGATTCTCCCGCTGTTACCGTCAGTAGACAGTCTCGGGGTCGAAATGCTTTCCGCCGCCGTCATCCTGCAGCCTTGCCGTCCCGTCTTCCAGCGCCACCGTCCTGTAGAAGCAGGAACGCCGGCCGGTGTGGCAGGTTGCATCGTGACCGGCGACTTTTGCCTTCAGCCACACGACGTCCTGGTCGCAGTCTGTTCGCATTTCGCCGACGTGCAGCAGATTGCCGGAGGTCTCGCCCTTCTTCCAAAGGCTCTTGCGCGACCGCGACCAGAAATGGGCGATGCCGGTCTCGAGCGTCAGCCGCAACGCCTGCGCGTTCATGTGCGCGACCATCAGCACGGCGCCGTCATCGGCATCGGTGACAACCGCCGTCATCAGCCCGGCATCGTCGAAGCGCGGCGTAAAGGTCGCGCCTTCCTCAAGCTGGGATTTGTCGAAGGGAGGAGGGGCAAAGTCCATGGCGCGGGTTCCGCATCGCGGCCCGCGCCCGGATTGTCAGGCGAGCGAGCCCTTGGTCATCATCATGAAGCGGACCTGCTCTTCAGGCTGGTCCTTGAAAGCGCCCGTGAAGGTCGTTGTCAGCGTGGTCGAGCCCTGCTTGCGGATGCCGCGCATCGCCATGCACATGTGCTCCGCTTCGATCATCACCGCGACGCCGCGCGGCTTTAGCACGTCCTGGATCACGCCGGCAATCTGCGCCGTCATCGCCTCCTGCGTCTGCAGCCGGTGGGCGAAGATGTCGACCGTGCGGGCGATCTTGGACAGGCCGACCACCTTGCCGTCGGGCAGGTAGGCTACATGCGCCTTGCCGATGATCGGCACCATGTGATGCTCGCAATGCGAATGGAACTGGATGTCCTTGACCAGCACCATGTCGTCGTAGCCATCGACCTCCTCGAAGGTCCGGCCCAGTTCGTCGGCCGGGCACTGGTCATATCCCGAGAACATCTCGCGATAGGCCTTGGCCACGCGTCGCGGCGTGTCCACCAGCCCCTCCCGCTCCGGATTGTCGCCGGTCCAGCGCAGCAAGGTGCGCACGGCCGCCTCGACCTCTTCGCGCGAAGGGCGGTCCGTGACGGGCCTTGCCATGTATTCGGGCTGCGGGGCAGGCTGCTTGTTGACGGTGTTATCCGCGCGCGGCGGGAAATTCTTGACGACGGCGTCCATGAAAGGCGTCTCCCGTAGTCCCACTCTACGGTGGGACGAGTTGAACGGACCACAGCCTTTCGCGGAACTTCTGGCCATGCCCGTTCCGGAAGCGGCGTGCATTCCTCCCGCTCCGGGCGCTGCGCGCTTGTGGCTGGCGGGACTGCTCCATTATATAAGGGGCATGGCGACGATTGAAAGACATGGCTGAGGCATTGCTTCGCCTGAATGCGCCGCGAGGCTGAAAAATCATGATCAACGACGTCTACAATGCGAAAATTCTGGGCTTTGCCGGCAATATCGGCCGGCTTGGCCGCCTCGACGCGCCGGATGCCAGCGCCACGGCCCATTCCAAGCTTTGCGGGTCGACTGTGACGGTCGACATTCGCATGGACGGCGACACCGTCACCGATTTCGCCCAGGACGTGAAGGCCTGCGCGCTCGGCCAGGCCTCTTCCTCGATCATGGCGCAGCATGTCGTCGGCGCCACGGCCGGAGAATTGCGCTCCGTTCGCGAAACCATGCAGAAGATGCTGAAGGAAAACGGCCCGCCGCCGGATGGCCGCTTCGAGGACCTGAAATATCTGGAGCCGGTGCGCGACTACAAGGCGCGCCACGCCTCGACCATGCTCACCTTCGATGCCGTGGTCGACGCCATCGAGCAGGTGGAACGGAAGCGGGCGGGGGAGGCGGCCTGAGCCGCGCTCAGGCAATCCCCCGCATTCCAGCAGATGACGGCAGTTTCAGCTTCCCGCCAGCATGTCCCGCACCATCGGCGCGACCCTGGTGCCGTAGAGTTCGATGCTCTTCATCATCTTGTCGTGCGCAAGCGTGCCCGACGAGTATTTCATGTCGAACCGCTTGACGCCCAGCGTCGTCATCGTCTTGACGATCTTCTTCGCCACCGTTTCTGGCGACCCGACATAAAGCGAACCCATGTCGGCCTCCATGTCCATGCGCTGCCTCGTCGTCGGCCCCCAGCCGCGCTCGCCGCCGATGCGGTTGTGGATCGCCTGATAGCCGGGCCAGAGCTCCTCGCGCGCCTGCTCGTCGGTTTCTGCGATATGGCCCGGCGAATGGACCCCGAGCGGCAGCGCCTCGCCGCCGATCTGTCCAATGGCGCGGTGATAGAGATCGATGAACGGCAGGAAGCGGGAGGGGTCGCCGCCGATGATCGCGAGCATCATTGGCAGGCCGTACTGCACCGCGCGCACTACTGATTCCGGGCTGCCGCCAACGCCGATCCACGTCTTGAGCGCGCCGTTCTCGATCGGTGGATAAACGGTCTCGTTGCGGATTTCGGGGCGCACGCTGCCTTTCCAGTTGATCGCGCCGCCCTTCAGCAGGGCCGCGAACAGGTCGAGCTTCTCCGAAAACAGCTTTTCGTAGTCGTTGAGCGCGTAGCCGAAGAGTGGAAAGGACTCGGTGAACGAGCCGCGCCCGAGGATCACTTCCGCGCGTCCGCCGGAGATCGCGTCGAGCGTCGAGAAACGCTGGAACACGCGCACCGGCTCGTCGGAGGACAGAACGGTTACTGCCGAGCCAAGCCGGATGTTCTTTGTCCTTGCTGCGATCGCCGCCAGCGCCACCTCGGGCGCGGAGATGGCGAAGTCGTCGCGATGGTGTTCGCCGAGGCCTATGAAATCGAGGCCGACCTGATCGGCCAGCACGCCTTCCTCGATCACGTCGCGCAACACCTGCGCCTGATGCTTGAGCCCGCCTTCGGCGTCGACCGTCACGTCGCCGAACGTGTCGAGGCCCAGTTCGATTCTATCGCTCATCTGAAAAATCCTTGGCCGTTCGCCGTGTGGCGTGGCATTTCGCTGCGTTCGTGCTCAGATATACGTCCTTGACGCCCGATCAAAACTTTGACGGTGAACGGACTGTCGCCGCCGAGCGGACACTGGACGGAAGATGAAAGAAGAAAGCCGCGCCCCGGCACGAAGCAGGAACTGGCAGGGCCGCTGGCCGAAGACGCCCGGCCGCCTGGCCGGCACAGCATTGGTGCGGCTTTATCAGCTCACCCTTTCGGGCTTCGTCGGCAATTCCTGCCGGCATTTCCCGACCTGTTCCGAATATGCCTATGAGGCCATCGCCCGGCATGGCCTCTGGGCCGGCGGCTTCATGGGCCTGTTCCGCTTCGCCCGCTGCGGGCCCGGCGGGACGCATGGCGTCGATCTGGTCCCCGAAACGCTGGCCGCCCGCTACGTCTGGTATGCGCCTTGGCGCTATTGGGCGATTTCGAAGAAGAAGCGCAATGCGGAAGACGAATACTGATCGGGCTGTAGACGATCCCGCTTGACTAGTTCGCCTTCGGGTTGAATTCTTGCAGAAGGGTTTGACCCTGAGCAGATGGAGGGTGTCTTGGCTCACAAGTTTGAAATCTACAAGGACAAGAAGGGCGAGTTCCGCGTTCGCTTCAAGTACAACAGCGAGATCATGTTCTCGACCGAAGGCTACGCGTCCAAGGCCAGCGCCCAGAACGCGATCGACTCGATCAAGAAGAACGGTCCCGGCGCGCCGGTCGAGGACAATAGCTGATCCCAGCCTGTTTGCCGTTCGGTAGATAGGGCCTGCGTCCGACCGGGCGCGGGCCCTTTACGTCTTGTGGAGGCGCGTCTATGTGTGCGCGCCATGGCGGGGCTAGGCTCGCGCCATGAATTGAACGGCCACCCGCGCTCGTAGGCGGGACTGGATAGGAGAACCCCGATGGCTTCCGTTTCCCTGACATTTCCCGATGGTTCGGTGCGCGACTACGACGCCGCGACGACAGGCGCAGCGCTTGCCGAGTCGATCTCGAAGTCGCTGGCCAAGAAGGCCGTGGCCTATGCGTTCGACGGCACCGTGCGCGACCTCGCCGATCCGCTGAATGGCTCCGGCAAGGTCGAGATCATCACCCGTGACGATCCGCGCGCGCTGGAACTCATCCGCCACGACACCGCCCATGTGTTGGCCGAGGCCGTGCAGGAACTGTGGCCGGGAACGCAGGTGACCATCGGTCCCGTCATCGAGAACGGCTTCTATTACGATTTCTCCCGCAACGAGCCCTTCACGCCCGACGACTTCCCCGCGATCGAGAAGAAGATGCGCGAGATCATCGCGCGCAACAGGCCGTTTACCAGGGAAGTATGGGACCGCGCCCGCGCGAAGAAGGTCTTCTCCGACAAGGGCGAGGCCTACAAGGTCGAGCTGATCGATGCGATCCCCGAGGATCAGGACCTCAAGATCTACTATCAGGGCGACTGGTTCGATCTCTGCCGCGGGCCGCACATGGCTGCCACCGGCCAGATCGGCAATGCGTTCAAGCTGATGAAGGTGGCCGGCGCCTATTGGCGCGGCGATGCCAACAACCCGATGCTGACGCGCATCTACGGCACCGCGTGGCGCTCGCAGGAAGAGCTCGACCAGTATCTCCACATGCTGGAGGAGGCCGAGAAGCGCGACCATCGCCGCCTTGGCCGCGAGATGGACCTGTTCCATTTCCAGGAGGAAGGGCCGGGCGTCGTCTTCTGGCACGCCAAGGGCTGGAAGATGTTCCAGAACATGATCGCCTACATGCGCCGCCGCCTCGGCGACGACTATCAGGAGGTCAACGCGCCGCAGGTGCTCGACAAGAGCCTGTGGGAGACGTCGGGCCACTGGGGCTGGTACCAGGAGAACATGTTCGCGGTGAAGTCGGCGCACGCCTTCACCAATCCTGAGGACCCCGACGCCGACCAGCGTATCTTCGCGCTCAAGCCGATGAACTGTCCCGGCCACGTGCAGATCTTCAAGCATGGGCTGAAGTCGTATCGCGACCTGCCGATCCGGCTGGCCGAGTTCGGCAGCGTCCACCGCTATGAGGCGTCCGGCGCGCTGCACGGGCTGATGCGGGTACGTGGCTTCACCCAGGACGACGCCCACATCTTCTGCACCGAAGACCAGCTCGAGGCGGAGATCCTCAAGATCAACGACCTGATGATGTCGGTGTACAAGGATTTCGGCTTCGAGGAGGTTGTGGTCAAGCTCGCCACGCGGCCGGAGAAGCGCGTCGGCACCGACGCCATGTGGGACCATGCCGAGGACATCCTCAAGCGGGCTCTCGAACGCATGGCGCGCGAGGACAATCGCATCAAGACCGGCATCAACGAGGGCGAGGGCACCTTCTACGGGCCGAAGTTCGAATACACGCTGAGGGACGCCATCGGCCGCGAATGGCAGTGCGGCACCACGCAGGTCGACTTCAACCTGCCGGAGCGCTTCGGGGCGTTCTACATCGGCGCCGATTCGGAGAAGAAACAGCCGGTGATGGTGCACCGCGCCATCTGTGGCTCGCTGGAGCGTTTCCTCGGCATCCTGATCGAGAGCCATGCCGGCTCGATGCCGATCTGGTTCGCCCCGCTGCAGGTCGTGGTCGCCACCATCACCTCAGACGCCGACGATTACGCGCAAAGCGTGGTGAAGCGCCTGAAGGCGGCCGGATTGTCGGCCGAGGTCGATATCCGCAACGAGAAGATCAATTACAAGGTGCGCGAACACTCGCTCGCCAAGGTGCCGGTGATCCTCGTCTGCGGCCGCCGCGAGGCGGAGGAGGGCAGCGTCAACATGCGCCGGCTCGGCTCGCGCGACCAGCAGTCGATGACGCTGGACGAAGCGCTGGCCGCTTTGGTCGACGAGGCGACGCCGCCGGATCTTCGCCGCGCGCGCGCGGAACTGGCCGCCTGATTGCCCACTGGGGACGGCGCAAAATCGCGCCGTTTCCAGCCTTGCTAGTCGGTGGTCGCTTCCGAGGCCAGCACCTCGACGTCCTGGTTGCGGCCTGCCGCAACCGTGAACTCGCGCTGATAGATGCGGTCGCGATTCTTGGCGACGACCGCATAGTCGCCCTCCGCCAGCACCATCGAGGCATATGCGCCGACGCTCTCGCGCACCAGATCGCCCGAATCGGTCAGCACGGCCCAGGCGGTGTCGGCGATCGCCTCGCCGCCCTTCTCGCGCACCAGCTTCATCGTCAGTTCGGCGGCGCGGTGCTCGACCGTCGCCTCCGTCAGCTTGCCGGCCTCGACGCTGATGTCGGAGCGGATGACCGCGTTGACCGAGCCGTAGGTCGAGACGACATGGTAGGTGCCGGCCTTCAGGCGCACCACGCTGTTGGGTCGGACATGGGGGATGATCAGCGGCCGGTCGCCGCTGGCGTCGGCTCCTTCCTCGTAGATGTCGAAGCGAAGCTTGGTCGAGGGGATGCGCACACCGCCGGAGAGGATGGCGTCTAGCTTCAGGCCGCCGGCGTCGAGCACGATCGTTTCGCTCTTGACGCCGCGCGCGACGGTTATGCGCTTGGTTGCGCCCGCTCGCCCGAATGCGGCGTGGACGAGATAACTGCCGGGCTCGAGGTTGAAGGTCGTGCTGCCGCCCTGCGCGGAGGCCACCAGCGGCAACCGTCCGCTCTCGTCGGCCTCGGGCTTGAAGACGCGCCAGACCAGGCCGCGGCTGATGGCGGGGCTTTCGTCGGTCAGATGCGCCGCCAGCCGCAACTCGCCGTCGCCCTGCTGTGCGAGCGGGATGTCGATCGTCGGCGGGGCATAGCCGGAGATGCCGGGCATGGCCGGCAGGTCCAGAACTTCCTGCGCGTGGCCGGCCTGTGCCGCCAGAAGCACAAATGCCGACAGTGCCGTTCTGGTGAACAGTCTGGAAATGGTCCCTCTCATCACTTGCCTTGAAGCCCGGCGCGGTGGCAATTTCAAGGCACAATCGCTCCGGCCCTCGGCCGGCCGCCACGGCAACCGGCGCTCTGTCGGCCACCCGGCCCAACTTTCCACAAAGGGAGACCGTCTTGTCCTCACCGGTGCTCGATTTCATGCTCGCTCGCAAGTCCGTTCCGATCTCCGAACTGAAGGAGCCGGGGCCGGGGGATGCCGAGATCGGGACGATGTTGAAAGTGGCCAGCCGCGTGCCGGATCACGGTCGCCTCGCGCCGTGGCGGTTCGTTCTCTATCGCGGTGCGGCACGGCACAAGGTCGGCGAATTGCTGGCCGCGCGCGCCGAAGCGCGCGAAGGTCCGCTCAACGAGGCCCGCCGCCAGCAGGAGCTCACGCGATTCTCGCGCGCGCCGCTCGTCATCGGGATCGTGCATACGCCGCGCGACAATCCCAAGATACCGCAATGGGAGATGCTGCTGTCAGGCGCGGCCGCTGCCATGAATCTCGTCATCGCCGCCAATGCCATGGGCTACGGCACGAACTGGATCACCAACTGGTATTCCGACGACGAGGAGGGCCGCCGCATCCTCGGCCTCGCCCCCGAGGAGCGGGTGATCGGCTTCGTCCATATCGGCAGCTACGATGCCGACGTCCAGGAGCGGCCGCGCCCGGACGTTGCGGCGCTTGTCTCCGACTATGCCGGCCCTTGGGAGGGCTGAGATGTTTTACGAGCCATCGAAGGGCCACGGCCTGCCGCACGACCCGTTCAAGGCCATCGTCGCCCCGCGTCCGATCGGCTGGATCTCGTCGCTCGGCGCCGGTGGGGCGGTCAATCTCGCCCCTTATTCCTTCTTCAACATGTTCTCGACCCTTCCGCATCTGGTCTGGTTCTCGTCGGAGGGCGTCAAGGACAGCGTCACTTTCGCCGGCGAGACGCAGGAGTTCGTCGTCAATCTGGCGACGCGAGACCTGATCGAGAAGGTCAACGCATCCTCGATCGACGCGCCACGCGGGATTTCAGAGTTCGAGCTGGCCGGGTTGACGCCGGTTCCCTCGGCGCTCGTCGCGCCGCCGCGCGTTGGCGAGGCGCATGCGGCGCTCGAATGCCGGGTCACCGACGTCTACCAGCCCAGGGGGCTCGACGGCGAGCCGGCCGGCGTCACCGTGGTGGTCGGCGAATGCATCGGCGTCCATATCGACGATGCGGTCCTGACCGACGGCCTGTTCGACATCGTCAAGGCGGGAACGACGGCTCGTCTCGGCTATCGCGACTATGCGACCGTAACCGAGACGTTCGAGCTGTATCGCCCGAAATGGAAGGGATAGCCGGCCGTCTACCAGTCGGGAAAAAGCAGCGTGCGATGGACGCCGACGCCCGCCTGCGCGCCATCGCCCACGGCCAGCGGAACCGAGCCGGCGCCGCGCGCCATGTCTCCGCATGAGAAGACGCCGCGCACCGTCGTCTCCTTCATCCCGTCTGTGTGCACATAGGAGCCGAGCGGCCCTCTCTCCATCGCGCAGCCCAGTTGCGTCGCGAGCGGGCTGACTGGTTCCGTCCCCGCCTGGATGAACAGCCCCTTGCAGGTTGCCAGCCTGCCGTCGCGCAAAATCAGATCGGCGCCTTCGCCGGTAATTGCCTCGACTCGCTCCCTTTCGACCATGACGCCGCGCTGCCGCAGCGCTTCCAGTTGCTGGTCGTCGGGCTCGAAAGCGCCATTGAGATACAGCGTCGTCCTGCCCCAGTCGGGAAGCATGAGCGCCTGGTGCATCGCGAGAGCGGAACTCGCGAGCACGCCGATCTCGCCCATGTCCAGTTCGTAGCCGTGGCAGTACGGGCAGTGGAACACGCTGCGACCCCAGCGTTCGGCCAGGCCCGGCACCTCCGGCAGAATGTCGCGCACCCCGCCCGCCAGCACCAGCCGTCTTCCCTCGAAGGAGCTGCCGTCGTCCGTATCGACCCGGAATGCGTCGACCTCGCCGGATGCGGCGGTCGCGGTTCCGGCACGCCATTCGACCGTCGGGTAACGCAGCAACTGCCCGCGCGCCTCAGAGGCGATCCTGCCTGGTTCTTTCCCGTCCTGCGCGACCAGCCCATGCGAAGCGGTGGCGAAGCGGTTGCGGCGCAGGCCGGCATCGATGATCAGGACCGACCGTCTGGCGCGCGCCAGCGGCAGGGCTGCGGACATGCCGGCATAGCTGCCGCCAACGATGATGACGTCATGGACCATTGCTACCTCGTGTAACTGTATTACGTATCTTGATAAGTTACAAAAGATCGCGAGTCAATGGTCACGTAACAGTTCATGTTGCAATATGCTCGCGACCCGATCCGAACCGATCCCAGACCCGGACGCCGCCGATGCCCAGTGACAATCGCTTGTCCCGCGTCCTCCATTTGCTGATCCATCTGGATCGCCACACCAGGGTGGCGACCTCGGAGCAACTCGCCGCGATGCTCTTCACCAATCCGGTGGTGGTTCGCCGCACGCTTTCAGGTCTGCGCGAGGCCGGGCTGGTGCGCTCGGAGAAGGGGCACGGTGGCGGCTGGACACTGGCGCGTCCGCTAGCCGGGATTGCTTTGCTTGACGTCTATCGCGCGTTGGGTTCGCCGCCGGCCTTCGCGATCGGCATGGCGCGCGACGATCCGAAATGCCTGGTCGAACAGGCCGTCAACGACCGGCTCGCCGAAGCAATGCGACAGGCCGAAACCCTGCTTCTGGAGCGTTTCGCCGCGGTCAGCCTCGCGGACATCGCGGACGACTTCGACAGCCGCTTCGCAGCCGCCGGATCGCAATAGTCTGATACGGGAGCGAGGCGTTCAGGCGCCGCCGGCCGCCTTCGCCCGCGCCAGCAGACGCTCTGCGCGCTTCAGATGGGGCCGGTCGACCATCTTGCCCTTGATGCCGACCACGCCGACATCGCCGGCATTCGCGAAGGCGTCGACGATGACGCGGGCCTGCGCGATGGCCTCCGGGGAAGGCGTGAACACCTCGTTTATCACCGGCACTTGCGCCGGGTGGATCGCCATGCGCGCCACGAAGCCGTCGCGCGCGCCTTGCATGCAGTCGCGGCGAAAGCCGTCCATGTCGCGGAAGTCTGGATAGACCGTATCGATCGCTGCCACGTTCGCCGCCGCGGCGGCCAGGATCGTGCTGACCCGCGCGAAGCGGAAGACGTCGGTGTATTGCCCGGCCTCGTCGCGCGTCTCGGCCGCGCCGATCTCCGCCGACAGGTCTTCCGCGCCCCATGTCAGGCCGGCAAGGCGTGGCTCGCCGCGTGCGTGGCTCTGGGCGTTGAGCACGCCCAGCGGCGTCTCCGTGATGATCGGGACGATGCGCGTTGCGCCGTCCTCGATGCCGTTCTTGGCCTCGTGCACGCGTAGCCGCACGGCCAGCCGCGCCACGTCGTCGGCCCCGTTTGCCTTCGGCAGCATGATGCCATGCGGACCGGCCTGCATGACGGCGGCGAGGTCGTCGTCGGTCAGCCCCGTCGTCAGGTCGTTTACGCGGACATAGATCGCAGGGCCGGCACGATTGGCTATGATGAATTCGGCCGCCAACGCGCGTCCCGCCGCCTTGTTGGGCGCGGCGACCGAGTCCTCGAGATCGACGATCAGCGCGTCGGCGCCCGACTCCAGTCCCTTGGCGAGCTTGCGCTCCGAATCGGCCGGCACGAACAGCAGCGAGCGCATCAGGCCGCCGGCCGCTTGTAGATCATGGTCTGGCGCAGGCAGCGCGCCACGAGGTCGCCATGCTGGTTGTAGGCGCGATGCTCCATCTCGACGATGCCGCGATCCGCCTTCGACTTCGATTCGCGCACCCACTTGACCTCGGTCTCGACGCGGATCGTGTCGCCGTGAAAGACCGGGTGCGGGAAGGTCGTTTCCGTCATGCCGAGATTGGCGACGATGGTTCCCAGCGTGGTGTCGTGCACCGAAATGCCAATCATCAGCCCCAGCGTGAACAGCGAATTGACCAGCGGCTTGCCCCATTCGCTCTTCGCTGCGTGGTCGAAATCGATATGCAGCGGCTGCGGGTTCATCGTCATCGTCGAGAACAGCACATTGTCGCTCTCGGTGACCGAGCGGGTGATCTGGTGGCGGATCACCATGCCGGGCTGGAATTCCTCAAGATACAGGCCCGCCATCGGCTTCTCCTCGACTCTGGTTGCGTGGTTGCCGGCCGGTTAAAATCTATGGTGAACCGTTCGTAAACCATTTTTGTCTAGCCTTCAGCATGCAGAATGCAGGTGGGCGCGAATGGTCGTCAGGCAATTCCTAAAATGGATCGGCAATGCGCGCGTCGCCGAACGCGAGGCGGCGGCAAGCGCGCTCGCCAGGGCGTTTCTCGATCACCAGCTCCCGTTCGAGGACCGGTGCGAGGCCGAGGCCGCGCTGACCCTGCTCCTGGACGACCCTTCGCCTAAGGTGCGCGCCGCGCTGGCCGAGGCGCTTTCGCTCAGCCACTACGCGCCGCCACAGATCGTTGCAGCGCTTGCCGCCGATCAGGCCGAAGTTGCCGCCTGCGTGCTTATTCGTTCGCCGTTGCTTACCGATGTCGACCTGATCGACCGCATGGCCGGCGCGGAGGAAACCATCCAGGCGCTGATCGCCTCGCGCCCCCGCGTTTCGATGAGCCTGGCGGCCGCGATCGCCGAGGTTGGCGCGTCTCTCGCATGCGAGGCCCTGCTTGCCAATGACGGCGCGCGCATCGCCTCGATGTCGTTCCACCGCATGGCCGAGCGGTTCGGCCATGAGGCCGCCTTGCGCGAGGCGCTGCTGGCGCATCCCGACTTGCCGTGCGAATGCCGCCACATGCTGCTGGTCAAGCTGGGCGAGGCGCTGCGCGCGTCGCCGCTGGTGCTGGCGCTGATGGGGTCGGCCCGCGCCGAGCGCGTCACACGCGAAGCCTGCCAGAAGGCGTCATTGACGCTGATCGATCATACCAGGCCCGACGAGCATGCCGCCTTGATCGAGCATCTTCGCCTTCGCGGCGAGCTGACGGCCGGCTTCATCGTCCGCGCCATCGCGCATGGCAAGGTCGATTTCGTCGGCTCGGTCCTGATCGCCCTGTCCGGGCAGTCTGAGGCTCGGGTGCGCTCGATCCTCGCTTCGGGCCGCGACCTGGCGGTCACCGCGCTGATGCGCGCCGCCGGTCTTGCCGATTCACTGCACCGGGTGCTGCTGAGGGCGCTGAAGATGTGGCGCGAGGTCGCCACGGGACGCCGCGTCGCCGGCGCTCAGGAGGTGACCTGGCTGATGCTGAGGGAACTGGATGCCGCCCCGGGCCAGAACGGCCCTTCGGAACGGGACAGGGAGGTGGCCGCCATTATCAAGGCGATCCACCTGGAAGTCCTGCGCGAGAACGCCCGCGGCCATGCGCTGGCGATCGCGGCTGCCTGATCTTCAGCGGCGCACTTCGCCGCTGACCGGATCGACCTTGATCTCCACCTTGCCGCCGTCGGCGCGGCGATAATCGATCTCCCAGTAGCCGTCGTCGTCCCAGTCGATATCGTCGAACCACGCGACGTCGCCCTGCGCTTCGAGCGCGGCGAGGATCTCCGACAGCGGCTTGGCGTCAGCCGGCGGCTTTGCCTGCGCGGGCAGGGCGAGGGCGGCGAGAAGGGCCGTTGCGGCGACGATCGATCGTTTCACTGGGAAGCTCCTTTCAGAAGATGTGCCGGGCGCAAGCGACGCGCGGGGGCGATCCGTCATTCCTGACCGGCCGATGGGGCAGGAATGTGCTCTTCGACGAAGTTGGCGAGCATATCCGCCAATTCAAGGGTCCAGATGTCGTTGTGTCCGAAATTGTCGAGCACAACCAGCCGTTTGGGCTCAAGGGCGACGCCGAACAGCGCTTCGCCATGGCTGAGCGCGATCACCGAGTCGCGGCGTCCGTGGACGAACAGCTTCGGCAGATTGGCGCGCGCAATCCGCAGGTCGGACCGGAAACTGTCCTTGATCAGCGGCGCGAGTGGCAGGAAGAAGTAGGCGCGGCTTGCAACGGCCAGGATCGAATCGAAGGCCGAGACGAGCATCAGTGCGGAAGCGGGCCGCTCCGCCGCCACATGAACGGCCACGCCCGAGCCCAGCGACTGGCCGAGCAGCGCGATAGCGCCGTCGGTGCGGGCGGTGAGCCAGTCGAAGGCTGCCAGCCCGTCGGTCAGCAGGCCATCCTCGCTCGGCCGCCCGGTGGAGCCCGGATAGCCGCGATAGGACACTGCCAGCAGGCCGATGCCGCGTGCCGAAAGCGCCTCGGCGAGGAAGCCGTAATGGGCGATCCGGTCCGCATTGCCGTGGAAGAACAGCACCGTCGGCCCGGCCGTCGGCGCTGGCTGGTGCAGCGCGTGCAATCGCTCGCCGTCCGGCGTCTCGATCGTGACCGCCAGTCCCCAATCCGAGCGACCCGCATTTCCTCCCGTGGCGCCCGGATAAAGCAGGGCGCGCTGCGAGACATACATCAGCGCGACGACGAGCCCGTAGGAAAGGCAGGCAATCAGCAGGACGGAGATAAGGGGTTTCGTCGTCGCCTCCCGGTGAACACCCTACGTGTCGTAGGCGGCCATCACCATGTCGATCATCGGACGCCGCACCATCCCCCACGCCTCGAACGCGCTGCGTTCGACCGGAATGTGCACAAGCTCGATGACGCCGGAGTGACGCGGGTCGCGCTGGATCGACGCGAACAGGGCCTCGACTTCCGCGTCGCCGCCTTCGAGAATCTGGCAGACGCGCCGGCCCTCGATGGCGAGGATGCCGGTGATGCCGCGCGCCTTGTTGAAGGCTGCGGCTTTCTCGACCAGATCGTCCAGCCCTTCGTCGGTGACGCCGGGCCGCAGGGTGGACACATACACGATGCGCAGGGACATGACGGCTCCTGGATTTCGGCGCCGGACGCCTCAGATGTCGAGTTCCTCGACAAACTCGGCCCGATCCTGGATGAAGCGGAAGCGCGCTTCCGGCTTGGTGCCCATCAGCGCGTCGACGGAGGCTCTCGTTGCCGCCTCGTCATCCAGCACGTCGACGCGCAGCAGCGTGCGCTTTCTCTTGTCCATGGTCGTCTCCTTGAGCTGGGACGCCATCATCTCGCCGAGGCCCTTGAAACGGCCGATCTCGATCTTGCCGCGCCCGGTGAACTCGGTCTTCAGCAGTTCCTCCTTGTGGGCGTCGTCTCGGGCATACATCACCTTGCCGCCCTGGCTGATGCGGTAGAGGGGCGGCACGGCCATGTAGAGATGGCCGCTCCGGATCAGCTGCGGCATTTCCTGGTAGAAGAAGGTGATCAGCAGCGAGGCGATGTGGGCGCCGTCCACGTCGGCGTCCGTCATGATGATCACGCGGTCGTAGCGCAGATCTTCGTCGCGGTATTTGGACCGCGTGCCGCAGCCCAGCGCCTGGATGATGTCGGCGATCTGCTGGTTGGCGGCGAGCTTGTCGGAGCCGGCGCTGGCCACGTTGAGGATTTTCCCGCGCAGCGGAAGGATGGCCTGGCTGGCGCGGTCGCGCGCCTGCTTGGCCGAGCCGCCGGCCGAATCGCCCTCGACGATGAACAGTTCCGCGCCTTGCGCCGCCGTCTGGGTGCAGTCGGCCAGCTTGCCCGGCAGGCGCAGCTTGCGCACCGCGCTCTGGCGCGAGACCTCCTTCTCCTTGCGCCGGCGCACGCGCTCGTCGGCGCGCGCGATCACCCATTCCAGCAGCTTCGAGGCTTCCTGCGGGTTGTCGGCGAGCCAGTGGTCGAAGGAGTCGCGGATCGCGGTGTCGACGATTCGCTGGGCCTCGACGGTGGCCAGCCGGTCCTTGGTCTGGCCGACGAATTCGGGCTCGCGGATGAACACCGACAGCATGCCGGCGGCCGAGATCATCACGTCCTCGGCGGTCACCACTGCCGCCCGCTTGTTGCCGACCAGCTCGGCATAGGCCTTCAGGCCGCGCGTCAGCACGGCACGAAAACCCATCTCGTGGGTGCCGCCCTCGGGCGTCGGGATGGTGTTGCAGTATGAGTTGATGAAGCCGTCTCCGCCATGCCAGGTGACGGCCCATTCGAGCGAGCCATGGCCGCCCTGCTTGTCGCTCTTGCCGGCGAAGATTTCGCGCGTCACCTGGTATTCCGCGCCGAGCGAGGCTGCCAGATAGTCCTTCAGCCCGCCGGGGAAGTGGAATACGGCCTTGGAAGGCGTGTCGCCCTTTTCCGCGACAAGCGACGGATCGCACGACCAGCGTATCTCGACGCCGCCGAACAGATAGGCCTTCGACCGGGTCATCCGGTAGAGCCGCGCCGGGTCGAACTTCGCGCCCTTGCCGAAGATGTCCGCGTCGGGGTGGAAGCGGGTCCGCGTGCCGCGACGGTTATGCACCTCGCCGAGGCTTTCCAGCGGCCCTTGCGGAATGCCGCGCGAGAAGCGCTGGCGGTAGAGCTTGCGCCCGCGCGCGACCTCCACCTCCATCACGTCCGAAAGCGCGTTGACCACCGACACGCCGACGCCGTGCAGGCCGCCGGATGTCTCGTAGACCTTGGAGTCGAATTTTCCGCCGGCATGCAGCGTGGTCATGATGACCTCGAGCGCCGACTTGTTGGTGAATTTAGGGTGCGGGTCGACAGGGATGCCGCGGCCGTTGTCGGTGACGGTGAGGAAGCCTTCGGTGTCAAGCTCCACCTCGATGAAGGTGGCGTGGCCGGCCACCGCCTCGTCCATCGAGTTGTCGATCACTTCGGCGAACAGATGGTGCAGCGCCTTCTCGTCGGTGCCGCCGATATACATGCCGGGCCGCCGGCGCACCGGCTCCAGACCTTCCAGCACCTCGATATGGCTGGCGTCGTAGCCCTCGCTGCCGTCCTTTACGGCCGGCTTGGCCTTGGAAGCCACCACCAGCGGGTCGGCCGGGCGCGCCGCGGGGGCGGGGCGAGCCGGCATGGCCGAGAAGAGATCGTCTGCGTTGTCCATTGCTGCCTGTCGTTCGATGTGCGCGAATCGCCTTTAAATCTGCCACGGATGCCGTCGTTGCGCGACAGGTTCCTGTTCCGTTCGTTGCTAGCGCATGTCTCCCGAAAGTGGGAACCGGTTTCGGGACAAAGACATGCGCAAAACCAAGGACCTAAAGCGCGGGAAGCGAATCCGAAGGATCGCGACGCGCTTTAGGCGGCAACCGGCAGCGGATGGACGCAATCCGATGCGTTTCGACAACGACATGATAACCAAGTGGCCAGAAAGCGGCGACCGGGCGGCCGCTCCACTCCTGATTTGTTTAGATTTCGCCGTCAGCGTCGGCCAGTTAGCACAGAAAAGCAGAGCTGCGCAGGGGGCCGGCGCGTGAAACGCAGAATCATTGCCATGCTCGGCATCGCCGCCGTTTTCGGCGCGGCATCGATCTTCGCCGCCGACCTGTGGCTGCGCGGCCAGGCCAACGCGCGCGCCGAGCCGGCGCCGATCGTGATCGAGGCGCCCCGGATCGAGATGGGCACCATCGTCGTAGCCGGCGCGCCGCTGCGCTTCGGCATGGCCATCGATCGTTCGATGCTGTCGGAAATTCCTTGGCCGCAGGACGCGCTGCCGCAGGGTGCCTTTGCCTCGGCCGACGCGCTGCTGGCCGAAGGCGGCCGCGTCGTGCTGTCGCCGATCGAGCCCAACGAGCCGGTGCTGCTGGCCAAGCTGTCCGGTCCCAACGGGCGCGCCACGCTGTCGAACCTGCTTGCGCCGGGGATGCGAGCGGTGACCGTCCGCACCGACGAGATTGCCGGCGTGGGCGGCTTCATCACGCCCGGCGACCGCGTCGACGTGGTGCTGACGCGCGATGCGGGCGCCATTCAGGAGGTGTCGGGCAATGCGCGCGGCGCGGCCGGCTCGACCATCGCCACCGAGATCGTGGTTTCCGCCGCCAAGGTGCTGACCGTCGGGCAGGGCGCCGACGAACGCCAGACCGGGCCGCAGGTGGCCAGTTCCGTAACCATCGAGGTAACCACCGAGGGCGCGCAGAAGGTGGCGCTCGCCCGCAACATCGGAACGCTGTCGCTGTCGCTTCGTTCGGCAGGCGAGGGCGGAGACGGCCATGACGGCGTCACCACGATTTCAGCCTTCGGTGGCTCCGTCGGTTCCGGCCTCACCGCCGCGGTCGGCGCGATGCTGGAGAAGGCGGTCGCCGAGCCGGAAGCACCGAGAACCAGGACCGTGATCGTCACGCGCGGCATGGAAGACACGCAGGCATACGAGGTCGTGTCGCCCGATCGCTGATCGGCACGACACGCAAGGGCGACGGGGATTTGGGGATGACGAAACCACGGATGAGTGCCGGGCAGGCGGCGGTGCCGCGCTGGCTGCGGTTTGCCCTGATCTTCGGTCTGGCATTCGCCGGCGCTTTTGGCGGCGTTCAGCTCGCACGCGCCAACGAGGATGCCATTCAGGTCACCGGCGCCCGGCACAACCTGATCAAGGTGGCCAAGGGCAAGCCGCGCACCATCAGGACCAGCCAGCCCTTCTACGAAATCGTCATCGGCGATCCCGAGGTTGCCAATGTCGCGCCGCTCACCGACCGTTCGTTCTACGTGCTCGGCAACGCGCTCGGCACCACCGGCCTTGCGCTGTTCGACGAGAACAAGCAGCTGGTCGGCTCGATCGACATCGAGGTGACCCTCGACACCGACCGTCTCGCCAGCACCATTCGCGAGGCGGTTCCCGGCGCCGACATCAAGGTCAATTCCGCCAATGGCCGGCTCGTGCTGTCCGGCTCGGCCGAGGACGCCGTTGCCGCCGACAAGGCGCAGCGCATCGCCTCGCGCTTCGCCGGTGACGAGGAGATCATCAACTCCGTCAACATCTCGTCGTCGCAGCAGGTTCAGCTCAACGTCCGCTTCGTCGAGGTGACGCGCCAGGTCGGCCATGAACTGGGCACCCGCATGGGCGTCAGCTATGTCGGACCGGGCGGCGGCATCGGCTTCAACACCGACCACAGGTCCAGCTCGTCGACCGCCATCAGCGACATCATCGCCGGCTTCACCTCGGGCGGATTCTCCATCGACGTGGCGATCAAGGCGCTGGAGGATCGCGGCGTCGCGCGGCGTCTGGCCGAACCCAACCTGATCGCCCGTTCCGGCGAGCGCGCCAGCTTCCTTGCGGGCGGCGAGTTTCCCATTCCCGTCGCCAGCGACGAAAACAAGGTCACGATCGAATACAAGAAATATGGCGTCAGCCTCGACTTCACGCCCAAGGTGCTGGCCGACGGCCTCGTCAGCCTGGAGATCGAGCCGGAGGTTTCCTCCGTCGATACGTCCGCGTCCTACCGCGTCGGCAACATCTCCATTCCGGGCTTCATCGTCAGGCGCGCCAAGACCTCGGTCGACCTCAACAGCGGCCAGAGCTTCATGATCGCCGGCCTGCTCCAGAGCCAGAACGATCAGGTGATGCAGAGCGTACCGGGCATCAGCCGGCTTCCCGTTCTGGGTGCGCTGTTCTCGTCCAAGTCCTATCAGCGCCGCGAGACCGATCTGGTGATCATCGTCACGCCGCATCTGGTCAAGCCCATGGACCCGTCGAAGCGCCCCCGGACGCCGCTGGACGGTGCCTTGGCCGCCTCCAATGCCGACTACTTCCTCGGCAATGTCGAGGAGGTGCGCCCCGACGGACGGGCGGTCGGCGCGCTGGCAGCCTATGCGCCGGGTGGCGTGGCGCAGCGGGCGCCGCTGCCGGCCTTCGGCCACTATCTGGATCTGGAGTAGCGCCATGCGTTTTCGCCTGCTTCATCTCGCGCTGCCGGGACTGGCCCTGCTCGCCGGCTGCATGACCGAGGACGCGCTGCGCTACGATGGCGTAACCACGCTTGCGGGCGACGCCATCGCCGCCAATTCGGCGATGCAGATGGTCGATCCGTGGCCGCGCGGCGTCGAGAACACCCGACTGCGGGTGCCTGCGGAGCGCCTCGTGCCGGTGCCTGCCGGCGAAGCGCCGGCCCCAACCCCATGATGCACGAGGTGTCCCGATGAGTGCCGGCAACGCCACCAAGCGCATCGTTCTCGTTTCGGCCGACCGTGCCTTCGTCCAGGAGATGCGCTCGGCCTTCGCGACCGCCGAGGGCATCGAGCTGACGACCGTCGAGACGCAGGTCACCGATCTGCGCGGAGAGTTGCAGGAGGCCGACGGCGGCGTGGTGATCGTCGAGATGGACGCATCGCGTCTGGAGGAGATCGAGGCGCTGCAGCGGGTCATGCGCCGGCTCGACGGCCGCGTGCCCGTCATCGTGGTCACACAGCGTTTCGATGCGGCCGCCGTGCGCATTCTCGTCCAGCTTCACGTGGCCGACTTCCTCGTCAAGCCGATCCCGACCGCCGATCTCGTTCGCTCTTGTCTGCGGGCGCTGCACGGGCCGGGCAGGGCAGAAAATGCCGATTCCCAGATCTACACCTTCATGCCGTCAGCCGGCGGGGTCGGCGCGACAACGCTTGCGCTCCAGGCCGCCTGGCAGCTGCATCACTCCGTTACCCGGCCCGCCTCGACCTGCATCGTCGACCTGAACTTCCAGCAGGGCGCCTGCGCGGAATATCTCGACCTCGAGCCGCTGTTCGACATCGCCGAGATCGAGAACCAGCCGGAGCGACTCGACCGCCAGCTTCTCGACGTGATGCTATCCAAGCACGAGAGCGGCCTGTGCCTGCTTGCCGCGCCCACCCAGCCGGCCGAGATGCGAACCTTCAACACCGATGTCGTGCTGCGCATGCTCGACCTCGTCTCGGCCTATTTCGACAATGTCGTCATCGATCTGCCGCGCACGTGGTTCCCATGGACGCAGACGGTGCTGCTCGGCACCAACAAGCTCTACATCGTCGCCGAAATGACCGTGCCTTGCCTGCGTCATACGCAGCGGCTGATCAAGGCGATCCACGAGACCGTCGGCAAGGAGGTCGAGCCGCAGGTCATCGTCAATCGCTACGAGCAGCGGGCGTTCGAGAGCGGCATCAAGCAGGCCGACGTGGAAGAGGTGCTGGGCGGTCATTTCGCCGGCGGCATCGCCAACAATTACCGGCTGGTGCGCGAGGCCGTCGACCGCGGCGTGCCGTTGCAGAAGATCGACGCGCAGGCCAACGTCATCCAGGACCTGAAGCGCATCATCCTGCCGGAGGAGGCGAACGCGGCACGAAAGAAGTCGCTGTTCGGGCTTCCCTTCCTGCGCAAGGCGGGTTGAGGAGGCGGTCATGTCGAGCGCGAGCAGCCGCTTCTCCACCCTCCAGGCCCGCGCCGCGCAGGTGCCGCGCGCCGCGCGCGCTACCGAGCGCGAGGTGGTCGTCACCATTCCCAACACGCGCAGGCAGGAGCCGGAGGCTCGGCAGGAGCAGACCAAGGCGTCCAACAGGGTGCTGGAAGCGCGCATCCGCATCCACCGCATGATCATCGAGGAGATCAACCTCGTCGCGCTTGAGCGCCTGCCGAAGGACGAGATGCGTCGACAGGTGCACGACTTCGTCACCGAGAAGACGCGCGAGGAGCGGCTGGCGATCAATGCCGCCGAGCTTGATGCGCTGGTCGACGACATCGTCGACGAGATGGTCGGTCTTGGTCCGCTGGAGCCGCTGCTGAAGGACCCGACGATCAACGACATCCTGATCAACGGTCACGAGAACTGCTTCGTCGAGCGGCGCGGCAAGCTCGAAAAGATCCACGTCCCGTTCAAGGACGAGGCGCATCTGCTGCGCATCATCAACAAGATCGTCGCCGCCGTCGGCCGCCGCGTCGACGAGAGCCAGCCGATGGTCGACGCGCGCATGCTTGACGGGTCGCGTTTCAACGCCGCGATCCGGCCGATCGGCGTCGACGGCCCGCTGGTGTCGATCCGGAAATTCTCCAAGAACAAGCTCGGCCTGCACAGGCTCGTCGAGTTCGGCGCCATCACCCAGACCATGGCCGAGGTGCTGGCGGCGGCCGTCTATTCGCGCAAGACCACCATCATCTCGGGCGGCACCGGCACCGGCAAGACGACCATGCTCAACGCGCTGTCGGCCTTCATTCCCGAGGACGAGCGCCTGATCACCATCGAGGACGCCGCCGAGTTGCAACTTCAGCAGCCGCATGTCGCACGCATGGAGACCCGGCCTGCCAACATCGAAGGCCACGGCGAGATCAAGCAGCGCGACCTGGTCAAGAACGCGCTCCGCATGCGTCCCGACCGCGTCATCCTCGGCGAGTGTCGCGGCGAGGAGGCGTTCGATATGCTTCAGGCCATGAATACCGGCCACGAGGGTTCGATGGCCACCATCCACGCGAACACGCCGCGCGACGCCATCTCGCGTCTCGAGCAGATGCTGGGCATGACCGGCATGCCGATGACGGTCGCCTCGATCCGCTCGCAGATCGCCTCGGCGCTCGACATCATCGTGCAGCTTACGCGTCTGGCCGACGGCCAGCGCAAGGTCACCAGCGTCGCCGAGGTCACCGGCATGGAGGGCGACGTCATCCAGATGCAGGAGATCTTCCGCTTCGTGCGCACCGGCACCGAGGCCGACGGCAGGATCGTCGGTCATTTCGAGGCGACCGGTATCCGCCCGCGCTTCCTGGAAGACCTGAAGGCCATGGGCATCGAGTTCCCCGGCAAGTATTTCGAACCCGGCCGGCCGCAGGAATGAGTTCGCTCTACGTCATCTACGCATGCGCCGCGCTGTTCGGCATCCTCGTCGCGGAAGCCGTCTATCTGCTTTTCGCCGGCCGCAGCGACAGGCGCACGGCGGTCAACCGGCGCATGCGGCTACAGGAGCAGAAGCTGACCCAGCAGCAGGTGCTGGTCCAGTTGCGCAAGGAGCGTGGCGTCGAGGGGCGCTCGCTGCTGTCGCTGAGCGCTCTGCGCAAGCTGCGCATTCAGTCCGGCTTGGCGATGCCGCTGCCGAAGTTTCTGGCGGTGACGTCGGGAACCGCGCTGGCGATCCTGCTTGGCGCCGTCATGCTGGGGTTGCCCTTCCGCATGGGCCTGCTCGCCTGGCCGCCGCTCGCCGCCGTGATGCCGGTTCTCGTCCTGCGCTCGATGCGCAACCGCCGCCACAAGCAGTTCGGCATCCAGCTTCCCGAGGCGCTTGAGCTGATTACCCGCTCGCTCAAGGCCGGCCATCCGGTCCCGGTGGCGATCTCGATGGTGGCGCGCGAGATGGCCGATCCGATCGGCACCGAGTTCGGCCTCGTCGCTGACGAGGTCACCTACGGCTCCGACCTCGTCACCGCGCTGCACTCGATGTATGGCCGCGTCGGCCATGAGGACCTGCCGCTGTTCGTTACCGCCGTTTCTATCCAGGCGACGTCGGGCGGCAATCTGCGCGAGATTCTCGACGGCCTGTCGATGGTGATCCGCGAGCGCGGCAAGCTGAAGCGCAAGGTACGGGCGATTTCCACCGAGGGCCGCATGTCGGCCTATATCCTCACCGCCGTTCCGGCCCTGCTCGGCGCGGCCATTCTGGTGCTGATGCCGCACTTCTACAGCGAGGTCCTGCATGTGCCGATGACCTGGCACATGCTCGGCGGCTCGGTCGTGTGGCTGCTGATCGGCAATGCCATGATGTTCAAGATGGCGAGCTTCAAGTTCTGACCATGGACGGCCTCTCCGATCTTCTTGGACTGTCCGGCCGGCTGCCTCTGCTCTGGTTCGCTGGCCTTCTGCTCCTTGCCGGCGGGGCGGCCGTTCTGTGGCCGCTGCTTGCGGGCTCTGGCGGGCAAAGCGAGGTGCGCCGCAGGCTGCGTGCCGACATCGACGTCGAGGCCGCGCAGCCGCGCAAGGAGCGTGGCAAGGGTGCGGCGGCTGTGCGCGAGCGCGCCGCCCAGTCGGCGCAGGAGTTCTACGCCAAGGCCGACCCCGAGAACGTCGCGCGACTGCGCCTGCGGCTGATCCAGGCGGGCTATTTCGACCCCGGCGCGGTGGGCTTCTTCTTTCTCGCCCGCTTTGCCGCCTTCGCCGCGATCGGTCTGGCCGCGCTCGTCGTCGGCCGCACCTGGGGCAGTGGCGAAGCGGACCTCAATTTCTGGATCTTCGTCGGCGGCGCGGCGATCATGGGATATTTCGCGCCGTCCTTCGTGCTGTCGCAAAAGGTCAAGGCCAAGAGGACCGAATACCGCAACGGCTTTCCCGACTTCATGGACCTGATGATCGTCTGCTCCGACGCGGGCATGAGCATGGAGGCGGGGATCGAGCGCGTGTCCAAGGAACTTGCGGCGACTTATCCGGCGCTCAGCCAGAACCTTCAGCTCGTCTCCATCGAGCTGCGCGCCGGCCGCAGCCTTGACGGTGCGCTGAAGTCGCTTGCCGACCGCCTCAGCCTGGACGAGGTGCGCTCCTTCGCCACGCTGCTTCAGCAGTCGAAGGAACTCGGCACGTCGCTGTCCGGAGCGCTCAGGGTCTTCTCAGACGAGATGCGCCACAAGCGCATGTCGCTTGCCGAGGAAAAGGCCCACGCCCTGCCGGCCAAGATGTCGGTGCCGGTCACCGTCTGCATCCTGCCGGTGGTGCTTATGATCGCGATCATCCCGATGATCGTGCGCACGATGGGGCTGGAATAGGCCCGATCCCTAACGGATGCTTGCCATGAAGCACGCAGTTTTCATGGTCGGCGGCACCGGGACTTAAGCTCTCCCTGCTAGCTTCGCTTCGATGCCCGCCTGCCGGGCGGGGGACACTGCCATGAGACAAAAACGGATCGCGATCCTCGCCTTGCTTGTCGGCGCGCTGGCGCTGTCGGGCTGCCAGACCGCCTCGATCGACACCACCGAGACGACGGCCATCGGGGCGGCGCGATCGCTGCCGGGCACCACCGAGCTTGCCAGCGGCAAGACCCACTTCCGCGAGGCCAATTACGGCCTCGCCGAGAGGCATTTCCGCAAGGCCGTGGAGCTGAACGCGACCAATGCCGAGGGATGGGTCGGTCTTGCCGCGTCTTACGACCAGCTCGGCCGCTTCGATTTCGCCGACCGCGCCTATGCGCAGGCGCTCAAGATCGCCGGCCGCAAGCCACAGATCGTCAACAATATGGGCTATTCGCATCTCCTGCGCGGCGACCGCAAGAAGGCGCGCGAGCTGCTGATGGAAGCCAGGGCGGCCATGAGCGACACCACGCTGGTCGACGCCAATCTCAAGCTGCTTGACAGGGGATAGTCGGCACCGGGCGCGCTCGTGGCCGCAATTCTTGCGGCGAACCATGGCCTGGCGCGTTAACAACTGGTGAACGAGTCCGGTCGATGATGGTCCGGATCGCCGGTTGATGTGGGGGAGCCGGGCGCCGGGAGGAGCGCCGATGCTCGACATGAATTCGCTGCTGATTGCGACCGCAATCTCGGGCCTCTGCCTGAGTTTCACCATGCTGTCGTTCTGGCGGGTCAATCGCGGCAGCGGCTTCATGGTCACGTGGTCCGCGGCCGTCGTCGTGCTCGTCGGCCACCTCGCCGCCTTCTGGTTCTACGCGCAGACCCTGTCGCCGATCCTCGGCACGCTCGCCTGCGCGCTTCTGCCGGTCGGCGCCATCTGCCTCTACGCGACTGCGCGGCAGTATGCCGACAATTCCAGCCCCGTCCCGACGATCCTCTGGCTGGCCGTTCCCTATCTCGTGCTCGTGCCGCCGACCTTCGCGCTCGGCTATGACGGTCTCGCCCTCGTGGTTCAGAACGCGCTGACGGCCGCGATGTTCTTCCTGACGGCCTGGACCTACTGGGGCAGGCGCAGCGAGGCGTCCTTGTCGCTCGGGGCGCTTTCGGCGCTGCATCTGCTGGTCGGCGTGTCGTTCGCGCTTTGCGGCGGCGTCCTGCTGGCCGGTGGCGAATGGCGCATCGGCAGCCCTCCCGGCAATTGGGCCGAGGACATCAACGTCGTGATGTCGGTGCTCGGCATGACGGGCATCGGCGCCCTGACCCTGTCGCTGGACCAGTCGAGGCTGGCGGGCAGTTTCCAGCGCGCCGCGATGATCGATTCCATGACCGGCCTGCTCAACCGCAGGGCGCTGCAGAGCAGCCATGCCGCGCCGTTCGGGCCGCGCAAGGCGATCGTGCTGTTCGATCTCGACCACTTCAAGCAGGTCAACGACCTTCATGGCCATGCGTCTGGCGACGATGTCATTCGGGGCTTCGCACAGGTGTTTCAGGCCAACACCCGCAGCGTCGATCACGCGGCCCGTCTCGGCGGCGAGGAGTTCGCGCTGGTCATGGTCGGCGTCACGCCAGAGCAGGTGCGCAAGGTTGCCGAAACCGTGGCGTCCGCCTTCGCCGATCTCGATTTCGTCTCCGGCAAGGGCGAGCGTTTCCGCTGCACGGTCAGCGCCGGCATAGCCTTCGGCGACGACAACATGCCGGGGCTGGACGATGTGATGGCGCGCGCCGACCGCGCGCTATACGTCGCCAAGCGCGATGGCCGCAACCGCATCGAGATGGGGGAGTGGCGCCTCGTCGGATGAGCCCGCCGAGGCGCCTTAAGGTCAGCTTGCCAGTGCCTCGACCGGCGGGCAGGCGCAGACGAGGTTGCGGTCGCCGCCGACATTGTCGATGCGCGATACCGGCGGCCAGTATTTTGCCGCGAAGTTCATGTCGCCTGCCGGGAACGCCGCCACCGAACGCGGATAGGCGTGGCTCCAGTCGTCGGCCATCGCTTCGGCCGCCGTATGGGGCGCGTTGACGAGCGGGTTGTCGTCCTTCGGCCACTCGCCCTTTGCGACGCGCGCCGCTTCTCCGGCAATGCCGATCATCGCCTCGCAGAAACGGTCGAGCTCGGCCTTCGGTTCGCTCTCCGTCGGCTCGACCATCAGCGTTCCCGCCACCGGCCAGGACATGGTCGGCGCATGGAAGCCGTAGTCGATCAGCCGCTTGGCGATATCTTCCACGCCAATGCCGGCGCTCTCCTTCAGCACCCTCGTGTCGAGGATGCACTCATGCGCCACACGGCCGTTGCGGCCGGCATAGAGCACCGGATAGTGCGCCTTCAGTCGCTCGGCGACGTAGTTGGCCGACAGGATCGCCGTCTCGGTCGCGCGCTTCAGCCCGGCCGCCCCCATCATACGGATATACATCCAGGTGATCGGCAGGATCGAGGCCGAGCCGAAGGGTGCCGCCGCCACGGCGTGTTGCGAGCCGGCCTCGACATGGCCGGGCAGGTAGGGCGCCAGATGCGCCTTGACGCCGATCGGCCCGATGCCCGGCCCGCCGCCGCCATGCGGGATGCAGAACGTCTTGTGCAGGTTCATGTGGCAGACATCCGCGCCCAGGTCGCCCGGCCTGGCGAGGCCGACCAGCGCGTTGAGGTTGGCGCCGTCCAGGTAGACCTGCCCGCCATGCTGGTGCACGGCCGCGCAGATGTCCTTCACCCCTTCCTCGAACACGCCATGCGTCGACGGGTAGGTGATCATCAGCGCAGCCAGCCGGTCGGCGAACTGCGCCGCCTTGGCCTTCAGGTCCTCGACGTCGATGTCGCCTGCTTCCGTGCACCTGACCACCACGACGTCCATGCCGGCCATGGCCGCGCTCGCCGGGTTGGTGCCGTGGGCGGAGGACGGGATGAGGCAGACCGTCCGGCTTTCGTCGCCGCGCGCGCGATGATAGCGGCGGATGGCCAGCAGCCCCGCATATTCGCCCTGGCTGCCCGCGTTGGGCTGGAGCGACACCGCGTCGAAGCCGGTGATTTCGGCCAGCCAGCCTTCGAGCTCGTCGGTCATCGCCTTGTAGCCGGCCGAATGGGCCGCCG
>Ga0307505_10000678_pt1 | contig 34839 bp, 29 predicted proteins | sample 23_S_MG_FD_202183 | JGI IMG/M metagenome (GOLD analysis project Ga0307505, IMG submission 202183) | Soil microbial communities from Populus trichocarpa stands in riparian zone in the Pacific Northwest, United States - 23_S | ecosystem: Environmental > Terrestrial > Soil > Riparian zone > Trees...
CGGAGCCGTCGCCCTGGACCAGAACGAGGTCGGCGCCTTCGACGCGGATCTCGTCGATCACCACGCCCGCGGGCAGCCTGACCACATTGTTCTCGTCGGCCTCGACCTCTTCAGGCAGAGCGGCCTGCTCGGCTTCGTTCTCGCCCTCGCCGACGATCTCGACGGGAACGGGATCGCCACCCGCCTGCGCCAGCATCTGCTGAGCCTCGACCGTCTCCTCATTGCCAAGAGACAAAGAGGAAGAGCCGGCCTCAAGGCCGGTGAAACGTTGATCATAGATAGCCACGACCGCATCCCCAAAGACGCACAACTACAGGATGCGCGGGACGTTATTTGCCGCCGAATGGTTTGTCCTTGCCTGTGCGTCCCAGATCGCTGTTCTACTGTGCCTTTCCGCGGTTTCGTCCGGTAGCGTTAATGGCGGATGATGAAGTTGGCCGCAGATAAGCCGACATCGCATGGCGTCGCGAAGTCGAGCGCTTCAATGAAAACGGCGCGGAAAGCCAGTCATCATCCTGCGAGGTCGATCGACTGCACAAGCGCTTTGTAACGATCCTGCCAGTCCTCGCCGGCGTTTGGTTTGCGCTCGCCATTTGTAAATGCCCCCGCCCGAAACTTGCCGGGTGTAGTGCCGAAAATCCGACGGAACTGGCGGTTGAACTGGGACATGTTCGTAAAGCCGCAATCCTGTGCAATCGAGGTGATGGTCCGCACATCCGACCCGTCGACAAGCAGCCGGCATACGCCGGCCAGCCGCCTCCGCAATATCAGGGATTCGATCCCGCCGACCGGGCGCAAGGCCCTGTACAGCACCGAGCGCGACACGCCGAGGGCGGTGTGCACGGCCAACCCGTCAAGTTCCGCGTTGAGATGGGCGTCGATGTATCTGACGGCCCGGGCGAGCAGGCTGGAGTTCCGTCTGCGTTCGAGCGGGTCGTCCCGATGAAGAGGCGTCAGCATCGCCGCCAATGTGTCGCGCAATGCACGGGCATGAAGCGCCATGACGCCGACGTCGTCGTCGGGCGACTGCTGGAGCAGCCTGAGGGCATGATCGCGGGCCAGCTCGACAGCCCCGCTCGCAGCGATCGAACGATGGATGGTGAGGGATGGCAGCACGTCCTCGAGATAGCCGCGTGGAACGAGGACATTGATCGCGCGCGTCTTGACCCGTGTCGTCACCGTCATGGTGCGCGACAGATCGACCACCAGCGCGTCACCGACCGCATAGCGAACTTCAACGCCGTCCATGATGGCTTCGGCCTCCCCCTCCAGCAGGAAGTTGATGGAGAAATGGTCGCGGCCATCCGCTGCAATCCGATCCGGCTCCCGGCAGCATCGCGACGGGCTGAACTCGAACTGGGTGATCATCAGCGGCGCAATTCCCACCGTGATCGCGGACGCGGAAAAGTCGAGTGGGTCTACGAGCGGCGTGATCGCGAAATCCGTTGTTGCCGCGACGAAGTAAGGAACACGTTGCTCCCGCGGCAGGTCATCGGTGCTGAATTGAATCCTCTCGGCCATGAGGCAATTGTCTCACACAATCCCGGATTGCAAAGCGACAACGTCTCGACAGCGATTCGGTGCCCAAACTGACCTCGCATTTGTGGAGCAGCGACTGCCCGAATTTTCCGGGATGCAAGAACTCGGCCCACGCCGATCTTGCGCCAAGCGCTCGCCTCGATAGCCTGCCATCTGGGCGTCGTCCGACGCGGCCGACGAAGACGGAGCGCGCGGCCTCAGTCCGGGGATCGAGCGTCGCGGTATTCAGGTTGCCGTTTCGCCCTGAAGGCTGCAAGGCCCTCCGCCAGGTCCGCACCGTTTACGTGGATGGCGAACTGCTCCAGCTCGGCGTGCAGCCGCCGCTGCCGATCTTCTCCTTTCGACCGGGGCCCGGTGAGACGCTTTATGTGACGCAACACCTCGGGGCTCGCCTTGCATATCTCGTGCGCGAGTTCCGTCGCCCGCTCCATCAGTCGATCCCGTGGCGCGATCTCGTTGACCAGCCCCCATGCTGCGGCCGTCTTCGCATCGATCAGCGAAGCTGTGTGGAAGAGCTGCGCCGCGCGAGATGGACCGATCCTCTCCGCCAATCTCACGGTCGCCCCGCCCGCCGGCACCACGCCGTATCGCGCATGCCCGTCGCCCAGCTTCGCATCCTCCGCAGCTATGATGATATCGCAGCACAGGAGCAGCTCGAGCCCACCGGCCACCGCCACCCCGTTCACCGCGCCGATGACCGGCACCGGCAGGTCCTCGACCATCTGGATGATGTCCTGATTGGCGCGCAGCGTGTCGACGAGCCTGCTTCCACCGGCCTTCAGCGCCGTCTCGAACTCGACGAGATCGCCCCCGGCGCAGAATGCCCGGCCGGCGCCTGTGAGGATGACGACGCGCAGGCCCGGCAGGCCCGCGACGGTTCGAAGACGGCGCTTCAGCGATCGCATCAATGCCTCGGAGGCGGCGTTCATGCTGTCGGGACGGTCGAAGGTCAGCGTGGCGATTCCGTCCGCGAAATCGAGTCGGACCGCCTCATCTTCGTCCGCGCGCAGGCGGTAGGTCTGCGGCAACGGCTTCAGCGCGGCCACTATTCCTTCAATCTGGTCCGCAGACGCGCCCCCCAGCTCGGCATCGACCAGCGTCCGCATCTGGCTGTCCATCGACACCTCGACCGAGACCGAGACGCCCGGCCCGCAGATGCGCTCCACCTCCAGCCGCACCTTCTCCTCGATCGCCAGGTCGCGCAGCGCCGGCTTGAATATCTTGCCCACTGCTGTCACCGGCAGCGCGTCGATGACGACAACGCTCCTTGGCCGGGCCGGCGGCTCGTGCACGTTGGCTTCGAGATGGGCCTTGAGCCCGTCGATATCGATATGTGCACCGGGCGCGGGCATGACGAACAGAGCCGGCACCTCGCCGGCATACTGGTCGGGCATCCCCACGGCGGCGCTGATGCGAACGCCGGCAAACCTGTTGGCAACGTCTTCGATCGCGGCCGGATCGATATTGTGGCCACTGCGGACGATCAGGTCCTTCTCGCGCCCGGTGAGCACGAGTCGCTCGTCGACGGTCATGTAGCCGACATCTCCGGTTGTCAGCCAACCATCGTCGCCGAGCGTGCCGACATTGTGCGCCGGGTCGACATAGCCGGGAAACACCTGTGCCCCCTTCACCTGCACCAGCCCGCTTTCGCCCGGCGCGCACGGATCGCCGTCCGCGCCGAGCCGGACGATGCGGGTCTGCGAGAACGGGGCGCGAAAACCCACGCTACCCGCAATCGGTTCGCCGCGCCCGGGATTGAAGGCGATGGCGGCCGCCGTTTCGGTCATGCCGTATGTCTCGTAGAGGCGGACGCCCGTGGTCGCCTCGAAGCGCGCGCCGATCTCCTTCGGCAGCACTGCGCCGCCGGTGCCGGCCATCCGCAGCGTCGAGATGTCAGCTTCCGGCCGGAAGCTGTCGGTCAGCGCGGCTATCGATGTCGGCACGCCGCCCATCACCGTAGCGCGGAAGTGTTCGACGATCCGCCAGTAGCTCTCCACCACTGCCGGCGGCCTGAGCGCATAGGGCGACGGCACCACGATTTGCCCTCCGGCGGCCAGAACGGAAAGGCCGACCGTCATGGTGCCCCCGACATGGAAGAAGGGGAAGCCGTTGATGACGATATCGTTCTCGTCATAGCCGAAAACCTGCGCGAAGCCGAAGGCGGCATGGATCTGGTTGCCGTGGGTGAGCTGCACCAGCTTGGGCCGGCCCGTCGTGCCGCCGGTGTGGAACAGGGCGCATACCGTGTCGCGATCCGTGGCTGGCTGGAAGTCCAGCGCGTCGGCCCGCTGGCCCGCCAAGGCCTCCGCCAGCCGCAGATGGCCAGTGGGCAGCTCGCCGACACCGCCGATGACGAGAACGTGGCGCAGCGTCGGCACCACGCCCAGAAGCTCGCGCGCCTTCTCCCAGCAGGTTTCGTCCAGCTCCCGGGCGGAAACCACGAGCACGGTCGCCTTCTCGGCGTTGAGCAGGTCGGCGATAGCGTCGCGGCTGAGCAGGTAGTTCAGCGTGCTCGCCACACCCGCCACCTGCGCGCCCAGCAGCAGAGTCGGTAGCTCGGGCAGCGTCGGCGACAGGAAGGCGGCGACGCCGTTGCCCGGCGACAGGCCGAGCGCGCGGAACATGTTGGCCGAGCGCGTGATCTCCGCCAGCATTTCGCCATGCGTCAGCGACACGCCGACATCGGACGGGTCCGGCGACCGCAGCACCGTCAGCGCCTTCTGCTTCCCGACATGCTGCGCGGTCGCCAGGAACAGGTCGTACAGGTTGCGCGCCGTCACCAGCTCGTCATAGGGCCGGCTTTCGATGGCGGCGACGTCTTCTATCGTTCGCACCTCCATGATCGGGCGCGTCGTCCTGAGCATGCGTTCCATCAGTGCACCGCCGCGTACATGATCGTCTCTTCGTCGGCCTTGGTCCCCTCGAACTCCTCGACGATGCGGCCTTGCCGGCACACGAGGATGCGGTCGGAGAGCTGAAGGATCTCCGGCAGGTAGGACGAGATCACCATCACCGCGATGCCCTCGTCGGCCAGCCTGCTGATGAGCTGGTGGATCTCGGCAATCGCACCGACGTCGACCCCGCGCGTCGGCTCGTCGAAGATGACGAGCCTCGGCTTCTGCACCAGCGCCTTGGCGACCACCACTTTCTGCTGGTTGCCGCCCGACAGCTCGATGACGCGCGCATCGCCGTTGATCGCCTTGACGTTCAGCGCCGAAATCCACTCCTCGGCAAGGGAGCGCATCTCGCCCATCGAGACCGTGGCCGATCTGCTCCGCCCGCCGGCCATGGCCGCCAGATGGATGTTCTCGGCGATCGACATCGTTTCGAAGAAGCCTTCCAGCTTGCGGTCCTCGGTGACGTAGATGATGCCGTCGCGCACAGCCGGGCGCGGCACGCGGTAGCGGACCGAACGCCCGTCCAGCCGCACCTGCCCGCCGTGGAACAGGTCCCGCTTCAGCACCCCGGCGACGACCTTGGCCGCTTCGGTGCGGCCCGATCCGATGAGGCCGAACACGCCGGCAATCTGCCCCGCGAACACCGAGAAGGACGTGTTGCGCACGACGGTGCCCATCGACAGGTTCTGCACGCTCAGCACCTTGTCGCCCACGGGCCTTATCGCGCGGTCCTTGTGCGAGCCGTAGAGTTCGGCGGTCAGCGTGCGGCCCACCATGGCGCGCACGATCTTCTCGCGGTCGAACGCCGACGCGGCGTCGGTCACCACATGCTCGCCGTCGCGCATCACCGTGATGCGGTCGGCGATCGCGAGCGCCTCCTCCAGCGCGTGGCTGATGAAGACGATCGACACGCCGCGCCGCTTCAGCCGCTCGACGAGGGAGAAGAACTGGTGCTTTTCCTCAGGCGTCAGCGTCGCCGTCGGCTCGTCGAAGATGATTACGCGCGCGTTGTGGTGCACGGCGCGCGCGATCTCGACCATCTGCTTCTGCCCGGCGCCGAGCGCCGACACCATGGCAGTCGGATCGACATGGAAATTCAGCGACTGGAGGAACTGCTGGCCGGCGATGTAGATGCCGCGCAGCCGGTGGAACCGCGTGGCGTCGGTCAGGTAGATGTTCTGCGCCACCGTCAGAGAAGGCACGAGGCTGGTCTCCTGATAGACCATGGCGATGCCGCGCTTCAATGCCTCCGAGGGCGAGCCGAGATCGACCTTCTCGCCGTCGATGAGGACTTCGCCCGCCGACGGCTGCACCACGCCGGCTATCATCTTGGTCAGCGTCGACTTACCGGCGCCGTTCTCGCCCAGCAGCGCATGCACCTCGCCGCGATGGACCGTGAAGGAAACGTCCTTCACGGCCGGAACGCCGCGATATTCCTTGGTGGCTGCACGCAGTTCGACGATCGGCGTCATCGCGCGCCTCCCCGGTCCGCCGCATGGGTTTCGAGAGGAAGCGCAACGATGACGCCGTCGCCCCGCGCCGCGACAAACACCTGGCCCGCATGTTCGGCGACGCTGGTCACACCGTGCGTTCTTCCGTCGGCTCGGCTCTGCAGGCTGGAGCGCGGCTGGAATGCCGCGTCCAGCTTGACGCACAACCCGGCAGACATGGTGGGCGCCCACGGCTTGAGCATGCCCAGATGCTTGACGCCGCCGCCCTGCAGCGACTCGTAGAAGCTGCTGCCGGACCGCAGCTTCGGCGCCACCCAGAACGGCTTGGGAACCTCGGCCATCATGCGCTTGGCGTAGGCGGGTTCGCGCAGCACGAACTCGACGAGCTGGCTGCGCGGGGCGAACAGCGCCAGCCAGTATCCGTCGACCGCCCGCGCTATCCTGCTGGGATAGCCCGGCAGATCCGTATGGAGGACCTGCGGGCGGCCGGGCCGGGCTGGATCGATCCTGACCAGCCGATGTTTCCAGGCCTCCGCGTAGACGACTCCCTCCCCGTCCACCGCCACGCCGGCCGGCCAGGCGAGATCGCCGGCGATCCGGCTGGCCGCTCCGCTGTCGAGATCGATGCGCCAGATGCTGCCCGAGGCGTTGCGCTCGAGCAGATCGCGCTGCCACTCGCCTATCGGGTTGGCTGCTGAGCCGTTAGCCAGATAGAGGTGGGAGCCCGCTACTGCTGCTGCGGTGATGCATGTCACGTTTGCATCCGCCCGATAGCGCCGACCATCAAATGGCCCGCCTTCGATCACCACCTCACCGCTTTCCAGCGCGACGGCGAGGCCGTCCGCTCCGACCGGAGCGATGCAGGCCACCTCCGAGCCATACGCTTTTCGTCGCGCCCATGTTCTGTCCGCGCCAAGCTCGAAAAGGTCGGCTCCTGCCGAGGCGAACAGCGTGTCGCCGCATGCCGCAAGGCAGTCAACCCCGTCCAGCGCCGCGCGCGAGGCGGCCTCGTCCAGCATCCGGTTGGGCCTCATCGCCCCGTCGAGCGGCGGTACGGTGACCGCCGCCTCGCCCCGGCCGAACAGATTGTCGAATGCGCGCGCCAGCCCGCCGATCATGCCTGCCCCCGATAGGATCGCTGCCCCGTCCAGTTCTCGTCCATCCTATCCAGCTTCAGCCGGCCGACCCGGTTGTTGAGGATGCCGCCTATGTAGAGGTGGCCCTTGTGCTCCCGCATCGAGGTGATCATCGGATGGTTCTCGCCGGCGCGATCCCACAGCGTCTCGATGATGCGGCCCGTCTCGTCGAAGCGCAGCACGCAGCCGGTATTGATGTTCGGGTAGAGCCACTCGTCGGGCGCGACGCGCCGGGCCATGCGCTTGCGGAAGCCCGGCATCTTCAGCGCGAGGTCGAAGGCGGGCGTGCGGATGCCGACCATTGCCAGCCAGTAGGTACCGTCCGAGGCGCGGTTGATGTTGTCGGGATATCCCGGCAGGTCGGCGATGACCGGCTCTACCGTCCCCTTCTTCGGCCCGTCGAACCAGTAGCGGGAAACACGGCATGCCCAGGTCTCGGCAAACAGGAAGGACTGGCCGTCATGCGTCATGCAGATGCCGTTCGGGAAGACGAGGTTCTTCAATACCGTTCGCGTTCGGCCCGTGTTCGGGTCGAAGCAGATGATGCGCCCGTTGCCGCGCGATTCCAGGCAGTCGACCGGCCATTCGTGCATGTCGTAGCGCACGGTCGCCTCGCTGAAGAAGATGCGGCCGTCGGGCGCGACGTCCAGATCGTCGGCGAGCCGCAGACGCGAATCGTCGATGATCGAGAACCACGAGCGGTTCGTCTCGTCGGTGAGTTTCACGATCTCGCGGTCCCGGGTGATGCGGTAGAGACCCATGCCGCCGATGCAGCAAAGGAGCGAGCCGTCGCGGTCGAAGGCGAGGCCCAGCGGCCGGCCGCCGACATGGGCGAACACCTCCTGCCGCTCATAGTCGGGCGCCAGGAAGCGGACGATGTCGCCGGTGCGGTTGCCGACATAGATGTTGTCGTCCTCGTCGAGGATCACGTCCTCCGGCCCGTCGATGCGGTCGAGCCCGATCGCTTCGACCGGCCGCAACCTGTCGTTCAGGGCGTAGGGCGAAGCGCCTTCGGTGGAAGGCGCGGAGGGCAACTCGGCATAGGTCGGCGACACATAGACCTTCGACAGGAACTTGTGCCGGTTCTTCAGCCAGCGCACGTCGATCATCACCGCGGCCAGCAGCACCATCCCGAGCAGCAGCGAGTTGCCGCCGCTGGTGACGCCGATGCGCACGAGGCTGTTGACCATGATCATCACCGTGATCGAACCGATCACCGCTTTCGCCGCTGAGCCGCGCCCGCCGCCGAGGCTGTTGCCGCCCAGCACGGCCGCAGTCAGCGCCGCGATTTCCAGTCCGATGCCGATGTCTGCTCCTGCCGCTCCCAGCCGCGAGGCGAACAGAACGCCGGCCAGTGCAGCCAGCGTGCCGGAGACGACATAGGTGGAGCAGATCACCCGGCGCACCGGTATCCCGACATTGTGGGCGGAGCGGCGCGAGCCTCCGACGGCCAGCACGTGCCATCCGGCCCGGGTCCTGCTGAGCACCAGATGTACGACGATGGCAACGACGACCGTCAGCACGACGCTGAACGGCAGGCCAAGCAGGTAGCCCTCGCCGAAATAGTACCAGAATTCGGTGTCGGGGAAGGCGGAGGCGATCGCCACCGCATATTTGAGAAGCATCATGTCGACGACCGCGCGCACGACGATCAGCGTGACGAGCGTGGTCAGGAAGGCGCGCAGGCGCAGATATCCGACGAGCACGCCGTTGACGAGCCCCACGGCCGCGCCGCAGGCCATCGTGGCCAGTACCACGACCGGCACCGGCAGTTCGGCCACGCTCAGCAGCGTCAGCGCGACGATGTTGCCCAGCGCGAAGATGGACCCCACCGAGAGGTCGATGCCGCCGGCCACCATCACGATGGTGAGCGCCAGCACGATCAGCCCGAATTCGCCCCATTGCCGCGTAAGGTTCGAAATGCTGGCGGCGCCGAAGAAATCGGGGATCAGCGAGCCGAACACGGCGACGACGCAGAACAGGATCAGCAACGGGATCGCGTTGTCGACCCAGCGCTTGGTCAGTATCTCGCCGAGAAGATGATCGGGCACGAAGCGATAGCGCCAGCGCACGATCCTGTCAGATAGCGTCATGGTTTGTGCTCGGATCGAAAGACGAGGCGCGGGCGGCCGCTGCCGCCCGCGAGTTTGCCGAAAATCAGCCCTTGGTCGGCATGTCCCAGCACGAGGCCGGGGTCATGTTGTCCTTGGTGACGAAGTCGAGCGGCGTGAACAGCGTCGTCTTCGTCGTGCCGGCCGGCTGGCCCTGCTGGAGCAGGTGCTTGATCATCGACGCCATGTCGCGTGCCTGTCCCGGAACGAAGTAGACGACCGCCTCGGAGAAGGTGCCGTTGGCAAGGTTGTCGCAGACCATGCGGTTGCCGCCGCCCTGGGTCAGCAGATAGACGTCCTTGCCGGATTCCTTGATCGCGGCCGCCGTGCCGATGTCCATCACGTCCCAGAAGCCGGTGATGGCGCACAGGTCCGGGTGCTGCTGGATCACGGTCGCGGCGATGTTCTTGGCCTTGGTCGAGTCCCAGTCCGCCGCCTGGTTGGAGACGATCTGCATGTCGGCGTGCTGCGACAGCACATTGTTGATGCCCTGCATCTGGTAGATCGAGGCGGCAGCCGTCAGCACGCCTTGCGTGATCGCCACCTTGCCGCTGCCGCCGTTCGCCGGCGAACACTGGTCGACAAGGCGTTGGCCGATCTGCTCGCCCATGCCGACATAATCGGCGCCGACGAACACGTCGGTCGAGTAGCTCGAGCGCATGTTGACCTGCACCACGTAGATGCCGGCGTCCTCGGCACGCTTGAGCAGGCGGGCGTAGGACTGCACATCCGGATTGTGAACGACGATAACGTCCGGCTTCTCGGAGATCAGCGACGTGATCACTTGCGCGCCGGCGTCGGTGTTCCAGTTGGGGTCGCGCACGTCGAAGGTGATGCCGAGCGGCTCCAGCGCCTCCTTGAGGCCGGCGGCCCATCCCTCGGTCAGGTCGAAGCCCATCGCCACGGGGATGTAGGCGACGCGCTTGCCCGCGAAGGCATCGTAGTAGGGCGCCCGCGTCGGATCGTCGATGCCGTCCTGCGCGAGTGCCGTGCCGGCGCCGAGCGCGACGGCGGCGGAAAGAAGCAATGTCTTGAACGGTCTCATGGTGTCTCCTCCCATTGAGTGTGAAGTCAGATATCCCCCTGCTGAGCCGTCTGCTCGTCGCGGGGATTGAGGATCGTGTCGATCACGATCGCGGTCAGGAGCAGCCCGCCCTTGATGACGTTCTGCACCGTGTACTGGATGTCCATGATCGTCATGCCGTTGAGCAGGATGCCGATCAGCAGCGTGCCGACGACGACATTGCGGATGCCGCCCTTGCCGCCCGACAGGCCGATGCCGCCGAGCACCACCACGAGGATCACGTCGTAGACGTAGGTCGAGAGCGCCAGCCGCGTGTTCACGCTCGCCACCGAGGCGGCCGTGACGATACCGGCCATGTAGCCGATCAGCGCCGACATCACATATTGCTGGACGACGATCGGGCGCACCGGAATGCCCGTGATGCGCGCGGCCAGCATGTTGTCGCCCACGGCACGCAGGTAGCGGCCGGACTTCGCGTAGCGCAGGAACAGGGCCCCGGCGGCGCAGACGGCTGCGAAGATGAAGATCGGCACCGGCACGCCGAAAAGCGTCCCCTGCCCCAGCCACAACAGCGGCCGCGCCGCCTCGGGCATGTAGGCGACATCCATCGCGAACAGGAAGTAGCGGCCGAAACCGTAAATCAGCGTGCCCATGGCGAGCGTGGCGAAGATCGCCGGGATCTCGGCATAGGCGACCAGCCAGCCGTTGACGGCGCCGACGAACAGGCTGAAGACGAGCCCGATCAGGAGCGCCTGCGGCAGCGGCATGCCGCCGCCGATGAGGTTCATCGTCCAGGCGACCGAGACGGCCATCAGCGCGACGAGCGACAGGTCGATGCCGCGGCCGATCACCACGAGGCCCATCGCCACGCCAAGAATGCCAAGGATCGAAACGCTGCGAACGAGGTTCAGCACGTTGTTCGTCGTGAGAAAACCGGGCAGCGCCAGCGCGAAGCCGACGCACAGCAGCAGGGCCAGGCCGAATACGATCTGTTCCTGGGACAGGCGTCCGAGCGACATGTCTGGTATTCCTCCCCTGCGAAACGGGCGGTCTCCTCCCGCCGGTCGCAGGCGAAATCTATCGGGGCGCGCCACGCCCTACTTTCGCGAGCATGCAGTGCACTTGCACGAGAGCGCATTCGCGTCCGAGCGCGCTGGACGGGCGATCGGGCGGGGACTATGCTCGACTTTTTCACACGTGTGAGAGCGTGTAAGGGTGAACGGTCCGGCCTTCCGGAGCGATGGCCGCGGGTGGAGGAGCCCATGGATCTCGTTTTTTCGACGGATGACTACGCGCCATCCGCCCGATACGCGGCGTGGCGCGACGCGATCTGTGATGTCTATGTCCATGTCGACGTCAAGGCGTCCGACCCTGAGCGCTACCGCGGCTTCATCCGCGAGGCCAAGTTCGGCGGCGTGGTGCTCACCGACATCCTGCTTTCGGAGCAGCGCATTCGCCGCGGCCGCCAGCATATCTCCCGCCTCGACAAGGAATGCTACTATCTCCAGCTCATCCACAAGGGCAGCGTGAGCGTGGTGCAGCGCGGCGAAACGCACAAGTCGAACGCCGCGCGTGGTGCCGTGTTCTGCGCTGCCGAGCAGTACGAGCTCCACGGCCACGGCGAGGTTCGCTCGTTCTATCTGGAGATCCCGCGCGACGAGTTCGCACAGCGCTTTCCGCGCGAGCGCATTCCGGTGTCGGCTTCGCTCAACACCACGCAGGGGCTCGGTCGCATTGCCACGGAATTCTGCGCCACGCTGGCGACGGAGGGTTCCCGGCTGGAGGAAGGCGTGCGCGCCGGGCTTGGCGACCAGCTCATGGACCTGCTCGCCTTCTCGCTGCTTACCAGCGAGGGCGACATGCCGGCTGCCGAAGGCTCGGTGAAACGGGCGCGGCTATGGTCGATCCAGCAATGGATCGAGGACCATCTGTCGGACCCGAACCTTTCACTCGAAAAGGTCGCGGCCGCCAACGGCATGTCGCTGCGCTACCTGCACGTGCTTTTCGAGAGGTGCGATATGTCCGCCTCCGAATGGATTTGGAACCGCAGACTGCAGCTCTGCTACGACCGGATCGCGAGAGGCGACGGCCGTTCCATCACGTCGATCGCCTTTGATCACGGCTTCAACAGTTCCGCTCATTTCTCGACGATGTTCCGCCGCAAGTACGGGATCTCCCCGCGCGAGCTGGCCCGTCCCGTCAACAGGGACGTGTAAAGTACCAAGCCGTGCCAGCGCGTCAGGCCGAGATCGCCCGGAGCAGTCGGGAAAGCGGCTCGGGCTGCAAGGCGGCGGGTGCCAGGAACGGGTTCGAAAATGCGTAGATCATGTAGAGGATGATGCCGGTATATGCATTGAACAGCCCCATCAGGACGATGTTCTGCCGCTCGGGCGGGTAAACATAATATCCGCCCGAAATCAGCACCACACCGGAAAGCGCCGCCAACCAGAAGAAGGGCAGTATCGTGCTGGCGCCATAACGCGCGCGCTGGTCCCGCGCCGTCGCCACGGCGTGCATCTGGGCGATCATGTGGTCATGCAATGCGCTTTGACCGGCAGATCGGGGTTCAAGCTGCAGAACCGTCCGATACGCCTGATCCCACCTCTCCCAGGCGGCCGGGCTCAGATCTCCCGTGTTTCCCAACCGCTGCCATTCGTCACCGGTCACCACCTCCAGATACGCGACGAGCTCTCGCCGGATCGAAGCAGAAGCGTCATCTCCGTACCGGCCGGCGTCATTGAACACATCCGCGATGGCGCTTGCCTCGGTTGAAATGACCGCTTCAAGCCGCTGATACGCTGCCATTTCCTGAGCAAAGACAAGCGCCAGGATCAAGCCTTGCAATGCGCCGATCCGAACGACCATGGACGTCGCAACTTCTCGGTGCCGTTCATGCTCGGCGCTCCGTGCGGCGAGTCGCGCAAGGAAATAGACGGAGAGCGACAGACCGGTCGTGCCGCCGATGAAGGCGAACAGCAGGAGGATGTCGTACAGGCTCACGCTCGTTTCCCTCGCGTGTGTGCGTCCGCACCATCGCAGATTGGTAACGGATAATCCAACCTTGGAAGTCCATCGGCCAGACCGTCAGGTGTTGCACTGTTCGGCCGCCCTCGAACGTTCGTTGACGTGATATAAAGATTTCTTTATATTGTTATCTTGACATTCGTTCGAGGACATTCCGCATGATCAACCCCATCGATGCGCTGCTCGCCGAAAAGGGCGTGCTTCTGGCAGACGGCGCGACCGGCACCAACCTCTTCGCCATGGGGCTGCAATCCGGCGAGGCGCCGGAGCTGTGGAACGAAACCGAGCCCCAGAAGATCGTCGCGCTGCATCAGGGCTTCGTCGACGCCGGCGCGGACATCATCCTCACCAATTCCTTCGGCGGCACCCGCCACCGGCTGAAGCTTCACCATGCGCAGGACCGCGTCCACGAACTGAACAAACTGGCGGCCGAGATCGCCCGCGCCGTTGCCGACAAGGCCGGCCGCAAGGTGATCGTCGCCGGTTCGGTCGGCCCGACCGGCGAACTTCTCCAGCCGCTGGGCGCCATGACCTATGACGAGGCGGTAGAAGCCTTCGCCGAGCAGATCGAGGGGCTGAAGGCGGGCGGCGCCGAAGTTGCCTGGATCGAGACGATGTCGGCGCCGGACGAAATCCGCGCGGCGGCTGAAGCAGCCCTCCGCGTCGGCCTGCCCTACACCTATACCGGGTCGTTCGACACTGCCGGCCGGACGATGATGGGCCTGGCGCCCAAGGATATTCATGGCGTGGTCGACGGGCTGGGCGCTGCGGTAGGCGTCGGGGCCAATTGCGGCGTCGGCGCGTCCGACATCCTCGCCACCCTGCTCGACATGAGCGGGGCGAAGCCGGAAGCCACGATCATCGTCAAGGGCAATTGCGGCATCCCGGAATTCCGCGGCACAGAGATCCATTATTCCGGCACGCCGGAACTGATGGCCGACTATGTGCGCCTCGCCGTCGACGGCGGCGCCCGCATCGTCGGAGGCTGCTGCGGCACGTCGTTCGAGCACCTCGCTGCCATGCGCAAGGCTCTCGACGCCCACAGCAAGGGCACCCGCCCCTCGGTGGACGACATCGTCGCGCGCATCGGCCCGCTGCGCAACAAGCAGGCCGCCCAGAGCGGCGCGGTCGAAGGCGAAGGCCGCCGCGAGCGGCGGCGGGCAAGGGCGTAGCGAGAGCGAATAGGGATTAGGGATTAGGGATTAGGGATTAGGGATTAGGGATTAGGGATTAGGGATTAGGGATTAGGGATTAGGGATTGGAATAACGCCAGTGTTCTCGCAGGCAACTCTTTTCCCTACTCACTATTCCCTACTTCTCGAAAAAAGGCCGGCAGGGACAATGCCCCGCCGGCCTGCCTCGCCCGCCCAGAGACAGGTCAGCGCCGTTCTTTGTTCGAGCATCGGATTTGTCCGAAAACCGGATTCCACTTTCCGGTCCGATGCTCCAACGATCCCATCCGGCGCCGGCCTGCCCGCATCACCACACTACCGCCTTCCGTCCAGTGCCGAGGCCAATCGCACAAGGGACAGAAACTCGGCGCGATACCCGAACGGGTCCGCGCCGCGCGCGGCGGTGGCGATCTCCATGATCCTTTCGTAACCGTAGTTGGCGAGCGAGTCGGTCTTGCGCAACTTCTGGCCGAATGCCGCAACCGCGACCGAGAAGCGCTGATCCACGCCCGCCCGGTCGAACGACGCGATTGCGTTGGCGTCCGTCACCGGCGTCTCGATGAGCTTGCTGGCGGCCTCGCCCGGCGCCTTGTAGCGCAGCTTGACGAAGGCGTATTCGCCGGACGTATCCGCGCCGGGTGCCGGACGCGCCGAGCCATAGCGCAGATCGTCGATTATCTGCCCCGGGCTGCCGACAGGCGTGATCTCGTAGATCGCGGTTACCGAGTGGCCGGATCCGATATCACCCGCATCGACGCGGTCGTTGTTGAAGTCCTCGCGGTTGAGCGCGCGGGTCTCGTAGCCGATGAGCCTATATTCGGCGATCCGCTCGGGATTGAACTCAACCTGGATCTTGACGTCCTGGGCGATCGGGAACAGCGACGCCGACGCCTCCTCGACCAGCACCTTCTCTGCCTCGGCCAGCGTGTCGATATAGGCGGCCACGCCGTTGCCGTTCTGGGCCAGCGCCTGCATCATCTGGTCGTTGTAGTTGCCTCGGCCGAAGCCCAGTACTGAAAGGTAGACGCCACCTGCCCGCTTGTCTTCGACCAGCTTCTTCAGCTCGTCGTCGCTGGTCTGGCCCACGTTGAAGTCGCCGTCGGTCGCCAGCAGGATTCGGTTGACCCCGCCATCCACGAAGGACTTCTCGGCCAGCCTGTAGGCCTCGCGGATGCCCGCTTCGCCTGCCGTGGTGCCGCCTGCCTCCAGGCGGTCAAGCGCGTCCATGATGGCCGCGCGGTCGGAGACCCTTGTCGGCTCCAGCACCGTGCCCGCACTGCCCGCATAGGTGACGATCGAGACCGTGTCCTCGGGCTCAAGCTTGTCGACCAGCAGCCGGAACGAGTTCTTGAGCAGCGGCAGCCGGTCCAGCGCATGCATCGAGCCCGAAGTGTCGATCAGGAACACCAGGTTTGAGTGCGGCTTCTCGGCCTGCACGACCTCGTAACCCTTGATCGCCACATGCATCAGCCGCGTGTGCTCGTTCCACGGCGTCGGCATCACCGTCACCGTGGTGTTGAACGGCACCGCCTCGCTCTCCGGCCCGGTCCAGTCATAGGGGAAGTAGTTGATGAACTCCTCGACGCGCACGCTGTCGGCGTCGGGAAGCACGCCGTCCTTCAGGCCGCGCCGGGTGAAGGCGTAGGAAGCCGTATCGACATCGATCGAGAAGGTCGAGACCGGGTTTTCCAGCGCCGAGCGGACAGGATTGGTATCGAAAGTTTGGAAGCGGTCGCGGCTTTCCTCCTGCCAGAGCTGCGGCTCCGGCATGGCGGCAGGGGCCGGCGCAAACGTCTTCGACGCCGCCTGCCCGCCAACCGCCATGTCGCGGGTGAGGTGCCGGGTCGCTGGCACGATGCCGGTAGGCGCGGGTGTCGCCGGCGACGACCGGGCGGTTTCCATGGGCGGCGCTGCCTCCAGCAGCGCATCGGCGCCCCGAATCGTGGCGTCGACGTCGCGCGCTGTCACTTCTGCTTCGCCGCCACGGCTTTCTTCCAGCCGCTGGCGCTCGGGTGCCTTGGTCTCCACGACCGACGGCCCCGGCCCGGTGACGAGCCGGAACTCGTCCAGCATCTGCCAGGTGACGTAGCCGGCGACCGGCAGGGCGACGAGGCCGGCCAGCGCCGGCGTTGCAACGAGCTTCTTCTGCATGATTTCCCTCCAGAACCTGATCGTCCTGTCGGTCAGACGCTCACCCGCCATCGATCCTTGGGTGGCCGGATCGCTTTTTTGTGCGTCGTCGAAAGCACGCAGGGCGACATCCAGCGCGCGCGCCTTCGCCTCGGCCGGCGGCCTAGGAGCCTGCGCCTTCCGCAATAGGTCGAACTCGTCGCTTCCGTTCTTGGCCATGGTCAGACTTCCCCGGCCGAAGCGATCTGCTTCAGCCGTTTCTTGGCTTCGTGGATGTGCCAGGAGACGGTGCTCTCCGAACATCCCATCAGGTCGGCAGCCTCGGCGTGGCTCATCTCCTCGCCATAGACGAGGGTGATCGCCTCGCGTTGCTTGGGCGGCAGGCCGCGCACCGCCTGCCAAAGCGTTTCGGCGGCTTCCTCCGGCTCCGGTTCGGCTTCGCCGGCGATAAGCGCGTGCGTGCCCCACGCGGTCGCCTTGGCGGTCTCGCGCGCGTTCCTGCGGCCGCTGTCGCGCACCGCGTTGACCACGATCGCGTAGAGCCATGTGGTGAAGGCCGAGCCGCCGCGATAGCCGCGTATTGCCCGGCCCAGCCGCGCGCAGACCTCCTGCGCCACGTCCTCGGCATCGGCGCGATTGCCCATCAGCCGATAGGCGAGACGGTAGATAAAGCCGTAGTGCCGCTCCACCAGCATGGAGAACGACGCCCGGTCGCCGCCCGCCGCATTGTGGGCCAGCTCGCCGTCCGGGACTTCGTCTTCGACCATCAGCGCCATCATCGATTGGTTGGACGACGCACTCTTGCCGATCCTTGGGTGCCGGCAAGAAAAAAATCTGCGTCGTCGCCTGGGTGCCGCCTAACTGGCCCGAAACCATCAGGCGTAACCTGATCACATGCCATGCTGCGCCTCGCCGACGTCGGTCACTACGAGCCAAGAACAGGGGCCGAAACCGCATCGAGAAGATGGCGGCACAAGGCGCGCTTCAGAGACCGGCGAACGCCTTCTGGTGGAAGGCCTGCACCTCGTCCGGATAGCGCCATTCCTCGCCGACGGGGCAGGCATTTCGGGCGACGCAGCCATGCTCGCGGCACGGCGCGCCCGAAGGCCCACGCACATGCGCCAGGCAGCTTTCATAGGCGAACCCGGCCGGCGAGAAGGCGGCCACCGGACAGGCATTCAGGCAGGGTTTCCCGACACATAGCGCACAGGGATGATTCGATCTCTCAGGCGGCTGAATCGAAATCTCAACGTCGAACAGCAGCGCTCCGCGATAGGCATGCCACAGTCCATAATCGGGATGAATCAGGATGCCCAACGGCGACGATCGGATCGCCTCGGCCCGCGCCGCCCATTGCTGGAACGGCGCGAAGGGTCGGTCGTTGGGCATCAGCACGCGCGCGCCGGCCTTATCCGCCACCTCGCCGATAACCGCCCGAGACCATGTGTCGAGCGGGTTTGGCAGGTCCGCCCTTTGTGTCGTCCGCCACTGCGCGAAATGCCGCCAGTAAGACGCGCCCGCGTCGCCGACGATTAGGATAGACCGCGCAGGACGGCCGGAAGGGCCTGCGGGCCTGTCCTCGTTGTCGCAGAAGCGGAACCCACCGCGCGCGATCAGGCCATGGGCGGCAAGGCGGGCGGCGATCTCCTGTTGCGCCGGCATCGCCTAGCTGCCCGGCCCGCGAATGGCGCTGCGCCAGACTTCCTTGTGGATGATGTCGGCCACTTTAGCCCGGCCTGAAACGGGCTCCCTTCAAGTGAAGGCGTCGGGCATGGACTCCTTCTTCTGCGCCACGAAATCGTTGAGCCCTTCCCTGATGCCCGGATCGAGATAGGGCGCCTCGTAGCTTTCCAGCCAGCGGCGGGCGAGGTCGTTGGCGCGCTGCGGAGCGGTCTTCTGGCCTTCCGCCTGCCACTGCTCGAACGAATTGTTGTCGGCGATCGAGGAGCGGTAGAACGCCGTCTGGAAGTTCGCCTGCGTGTGCGAGCAGCCGAGATAGTGGCTGCCCGGGCCGACCTCGCGGATCGCATCCATCGCCTGTCCGTTCTCGGAAAGGTCGACGCCGGCGGCCAGCTTCTGCGCCATGCCGAGCTGGTCGACGTCCATCATGAACTTCTCGTAGCAGGAGGCGAGCCCGCCCTCGAGCCAGCCGGCCGCGTGGAGGACGAAATTGGTGCCGGCCAGCAGCGTGGAATTCAGCGTGTTGGCGCTTTCATAGGCCGCCTGCGCGTCCGGAATCTTGGACGCGCAAAGCGAGCCGCCGGTGCGGAACGGCAGGCCGAGCCTGCGCGCCAGTTGCGCCGCTCCGTAGGAAACCAGCGACGGCTCCGGCGTGCCGAAGGTCGGCGCGCCCGACTGCATGGAAATGGAGGACGCGAAGGTGCCGAAGAGCACAGGCGCGCCCGGGCGGATGAGCTGCGTGAACGCCGCGCCGGCCAGCACTTCGGCCAGCACCTGCGTCAGCGTGCCCGCCACCGTCACCGGGCTCATCGCGCCGGCAAGGATGAACGGCGTGATGATGCAGGCCTGGTTGTTGCGGGCATATACCTTGGCCGCGCCCAGCATCGTCTCGTCGAACACCATCGGCGAGTTGGCGTTGATCAGGTTGATGATGACGGTGTTCTGGTCGACGAATTCCTCGCCGAACAGGATCTTCGCCATCGCCACCGTGTCCTCGGCGCGCTCGGGCGCGGTCACCGAGCCCATGAACGGCTTGTCCGACAGCGTCATGTGCGCCAGCACCATGTCGAGATGGCGCTTGTTGACCGGCACGTCGACAGGCTCGCACACCGTCCCGCCCGAATGGTGGATCGACGGCGCCAGATAGGCGAGCTTCACGAAATTGCGGAAATCCTCGATGGTCGCGTAACGGCGGTTGCCGTCGAGGTCGCGTACGAACGGCGGCCCGTAGACCGGCGCGAACACGGTGGCGTCTCCGCCGATCTGCACCGAACGTTCCGGGTTGCGCGCATGCTGGGTGAACACCGAAGGCGCTGTCTTCAGAAGCGACCGCGGCAGGCCCTTGGGAAAATGCACCCGCTCGCCCTTGACGTCGGCGCCGGCTTCCTTCCACAGCGCCAGCGCCTCGGCGTCGTCGCGAAACTCGATGCCGATTTCTTCCAGCACCGTGTCGGCGTTGGCCTCGATAAGGGCGATGCCCTCCTCGTTCAGCACCTCGTAGACCGGGATTAGCCGCTTGACGTAGGTGAGCTGCGGGCCTGCTCCGCCGCCGGTGCGCGCCGCGCGCCTTGCGGCCGCGCCGCCGCGATCGCCCCTGCCGCGCCGCCCGCCGCCATCCTGCGCCAGAGCCAGATTGTCTTCCATGATCGTTATCCTGTGGCGTTTGCCGCGCTCGCCAGCGCGGTTTTCGTCGGATCGTAGCCGAGCACCCTTGCAGAGGCGGCTTGGCAGCGCCAGCCCGTGTCGCAAAACCGACAACAAATTCCGCATGATCGCGCCCGCACCTGTTCGGTCGCTTTCCTATTGCGCGGCGTCGCAAATCAGCTAAGCAAATCGACCCGGCGCACATTATGAATTTTCAAGCAATTGCGGGCATTGATAGCCCGTACGCAAGCCCGACCGGGAGTCAGCCATGTCCGACGACGAAATCATCCTCTCCGAACTGTCCGACGACGAACTCGTGCAGCAGATGCACGACGATCTCTACGACGGTCTCAAGGAGGAGATCGAGGAAGGCACCAATATCCTGCTGGAGCGCGGATGGGTGCCCTACGACGTTTTGACCCAGGCGCTGGTCGAGGGCATGCGCATCGTCGGCGAGGATTTCCGGGACGGCATCCTGTTCGTTCCCGAAGTGCTCCTGTCGGCGAACGCGATGAAGGCCGGCATGGCGATCCTGCGCCCGCTTCTGGCCGCCACCGGCGCGCCCAAGCAGGGCAAGCTGGTGATCGGCACCGTCAAGGGCGACATTCACGACATCGGCAAGAACCTCGTCGGCATGATGATGGAAGGTGCCGGCTTCGACGTCATCGATCTCGGCATCAACAACCCGGTCGAGAAATATCTGGCGGCGATCGAGGAGCATCAGCCCGACATCATCGGCATGTCGGCGCTGCTGACCACGACCATGCCCTACATGAAGGTCGTGATCGACACGATGAAGGAAAAAGGCATCCGCGACGACTACGTCGTGCTTGTCGGTGGTGCGCCGCTCAACGAGGAATTCGGCAAGGCGGTCGGGGCCGACGCCTACTGCCGCGACGCGGCCGTGGCGGTCGAGACCGCCAAGGACTTCATGAAGCGCAAGCACAACGTCCGCGCGGCCTGACCGCGCGGATCTCGCTCACGTCCGGCGTGTCGGTCTCAGTAGGTCGAGCGCTGGATGTTGCGGCCGGCATCCTGTGTCGCATTGACCGCATTCGCGGTATCCTGACCGGCGCCGCGAATGGTGTTGGCGCAGCCGGCCGCGAAGCTGGCGACCAGAACGAGGACCGCAACCCGGGAAACGAACGTCGGGATCATGAGTGCTCTCCAGAAAAAGCGCGCGCCAAAAACGGCGCCGGATCATTTGACGCACATGCAACGCACGGAACCGCAAAAGGTTCTGGTCATCGCGTGTGGAATGATCGCGCGCGAGATCCTGGCGGTGCGCGAGCGGAACGGGCTGGAACACCTGGAGCTGACCTGCCTGCCGGCCGAACTCCACTACTACCCCGACCGCATTCCCGCCGCGATGGACACCGCGATCATCAAGGCGAAGGGGGAAGGATACGGCCACATCTTCGCCGGCTACGCCGATTGCGGCACGGGCGGCATGCTCGACAAGGTGCTGGAACGCCACGGCGTCAAGCGCATCGCCGGCCCGCACTGCTTCGCCTTCTATCAGGGCGCGGAGGCGTTCGCGGCGATCGAGGACGCCGACATGACCTCTTTCTACATGACCGACTTCCTCTGCCGCCAGTTCGACGCCTTCTTCATGAAGCCGCTCGGCCTCGACCGTCATCCGGAACTGGCGAAGGACTTTTTCGGAAATTACGAGAAGGTCGTCTATCTCGCCCAGACCGACGATCCGGTCTTGGAAAAAGTGGCGATCGGCGCGGCGAAGATGCTCGGCCTTGCCTACGAAAAGCGCCTGACCGGCTATGGCGACCTCGCGCCCGCCCTCGCTGCGGCGGCCCGAACGCACGCGTCCCCTTGAACCGGTCGCAATTGGCTGTTCAATGAAGCGCCTCAACGGGAAGAGCTTCGCCATGCGTCTAACGATCCTCAGTGCATTCCTGCTCGGCCAGTTGGCCTTCGCTGCGCCAGCGAGCGCCACGGGCGAAATCGTGGACATCATGACGATGCACGATCAGGCGCGTCTGCTGAACTACACGGCAGCGCGCGAAGAAGCGGTGGCGCAGGCGCGCCGCGGCGGTGCCCCAAAGGATATCGAATCGATGGAGAAGGCGCTGTTCGCGCCCCGACTGTCCTTTGACGGCTTCGACTTGACCGGCAACTGGCAATGCCGAACCACCAAGGCAGGCGGCATATCCGACCTTGTCGTCTATTCGTGGTTCCGTTGCCGCGTAACCGACGACGGGTCGGGATGGTTTCTCCAGAAGCTGACCGGGTCGCAACGCACCACGGGCCGTTTCTTCACCTACTCCGACAGCCAGTTGACCTATCTGGGCTCCGGCACGGTCAACGACGACAGGCCGCTGCCCTACGGTTCGGGCGTCGATTCCGACGAGGCAGGCTATGCGTTCCGCACCGGGCGCAACACCTGGCATATCGAGTTTCCCTCGCCGCGCTACGAGTCCAGGCTCGACATCCTCGAATTCAGGCGCTGATCTTCCCGCGAAGGCCGCGTCGTTTTTGAAGGCCCGCGCGTCGTCGGGCAACAAGCAGCTTGTCTAGCCTTGCGGCAATCCTCACTGACTACCGAGACGGAGCGGACATGGCGGACCTCATCGTTGTCTACTGGCGCGACATTCCAGCCCAGGTGATCGTGAAGAAAGGCAGGCAGAGCGCCAAGCGCGAGCTGCCCCTGCGCTTCACCGAGGCCATCGACATGTGCGCCATGCGCACCGGGGCCGGCGATACCGACGCCTATCTGGCGGAGTGGCGCAAGGCCCAGCCGGTGCCGGTGAGCGACGACCTCGAAGCCGAGGCCGACAAGGCCGCGGCCGACTTCGACGCCCGCTACGACCGCGACCGTCTGGTGGCTTTGGTCAAGGCAGGCGGCAAGGAAGATGACTGATACCCAGCCGGTTTCCACTACGGCCTCCGGGCCATCCAACGTGCCGCAGGTGCTGCCTCCGGCCGCGCCCGCCGGCGTAACGCAGGCGACGGCGGTCAAGCAGGCGGCGCCGAATACGGCATATAAACCGGCCGACGTGTCGCCGCAGCGCAGGGTGCAGCGCCACTACACGGTGCGGCTGTGGTCCGTGCGCCACTCGCGCGGGCTGGAATGGTTCTATGCCCGGTTCGCCGACCTTTTCCTGATGCTGCATCCCCTGTGGAAGGCCATCGGCTACAGCCGGGTCGAGGGGCCGGTCAAATTCGTGGAGAAGCGGGTCAAGGGCTTCATGTTCGACTGCCGCATGTGCGGCCAGTGCGTACTTTCATCGACCGGCATGTCCTGCCCGATGAACTGCCCCAAGCAGTTGCGCAACGGCCCCTGCGGTGGGGTACGCGCCAATGGCCATTGCGAGGTCGAGCCCGACATGCCCTGCGTGTGGGTCAAGGCGTGGGAAGGCTCGCGCAACATGGTTCATGGCGACGCGATCCTGACCGTGCAGAAGCCGGTCGACCAGTCGTTGCGCGAAACCTCCGCCTGGCTGCGGGTCACCGCGCTGGGCGCCGCCGAGCGGGAGAAGGCGAAGTCGGGGGCTGGAGCATGACCCCTGACCGCTTGCCTCAGCCGGACGAAAACCCGCACGGCCCGCATCTGCCGCTGGACCCACTGCCCGGCCATTCGTCGCGCGGGCGGCTGGAGCGCGTGCTGCGCCGTGGCGAATTCGCGGTGACGGCCGAACTTAACCCGCCCGACAGCGCCGACCCGGAAGACGTCTATGAGCGCGCCCGAGTGTTCGACGGCTGGGTCGACGCCATCAACGCCGTCGACGCATCGGGCGCCAACTGCCACATGTCGTCGGTGGGCATCTGCGCGCTGCTGACCCGCATGGGTTACGCGCCCGTCTACCAGATTTCCTGCCGCGACCGGAACCGCATCGCCATCCAGGGCGACGTGCTTGGGGCCGCCGCCATGGGAGTGGCCAACGTCTTGTGCCTGACCGGCGACGGCGTCCAGGCCGGCGACCAGCCGGGCGCCAAGCCGGTCTTCGATCTCGACTGCATGTCGCTGCTCGAGACGATCCGCATCATGCGCGACAACGGCAAGTTCCTGTCGGGCCGCAAGCTGTCGACGCCGCCGCAGGTATTCCTCGGCGCGGCCATCAATCCCTTCGCCCCGCCCTATGAATTCCGCCCGCTGCGTCTCGCCAAGAAGATCGCCGCCGGTGCCCAGTTCGTGCAGAGCCAGTATTGCTTCGACGTGCCGATGTTCCGCGAATACATGAAGCGGGTGCGCGACCTCGGGCTCGACAAGGAGTGCTTCATCCTGTGCGGCGTCGGCCCGCTCGCCTCGGCCAAGACGGCGAAATGGATACGCTCGAACGTGCCTGGCATACATATCCCCGATGCCGTGATCGCGAGGCTGGAAGGTGCTGCCGACCAGAAGAAGGAAGGCAAGCAGCTCTGCATCGACATCATCAACGAGGTGAAGGAGATCGAGGGCGTCGCCGGCATCCATGTCATGGCCTACCGGCAGGAGGAATATGTCGCCGAGATCGTGCATGAATCGGGCGTGCTCAAGGGCCGCAAGCCGTGGCAGCGTGAACCGCGCGCCGACGATGCGCTGGTGGCCGAGCGGCTCGATCACATCCTGCACGACCAAGCCTCCGAAAGCCCGACCGAGATCGTCGGGCGCGCCGCGCGTTGATCCGGCGCGCTTGATGCCCATTGAATAACGATATAAAGAAGTCTTTATATCTTGAGGAGAGATTCATGACCCGCACGATCGTCGCCTCGGCGACCCGCGAAATCGTCATCGGTTTCGACCAGCCCTTCTGCGTCATCGGCGAGCGCATCAACCCCACTGGCCGTAAGAAGCTGGCTGCGGAGATGCAGGCCGGCAACTTTGAGACGGTCATCAAGGACGCGCTGGAGCAGGCGGCTGCGGGTGCCACCATGCTAGACGTCAACGCCGGCGTCACCGCCGTCGACCCCAACGCCACCGAACCGGCCCTGCTGGTTCAGACGCTGGAGATCGTGCAGGGCCTCGTCGACCTGCCGCTGTCTATCGACTCTTCGGTGACGGCCGCGATCGAGGCCGGCCTGAAAGTTGCGAAGGGCCGCCCGCTGGTCAATTCGGTCACCGGCGAGGAGGAGAAGCTGGAGGCGATCCTGCCGCTGGTCAAGAAATACGACGTGCCCGTCGTCGCCATCTCCAACGACGAGACCGGCATCTCGATGGACCCGGACGTGCGCTTCGCCGTGGCCAAGAAGATCGTCGAGCGCGCCATGGACCATGGCATCAAGCCCGAGGACGTTGTCGTCGATCCGCTGGTCATGCCGATCGGCGCGCTGGGCGACGCCGGCCGTCAGGTGTTCCAGTTGCTCTACCGGCTCCGCAACGAGCTCAAGGTCAACACGACCTGCGGCCTCTCCAACATCTCCTTCGGCCTGCCGCACCGCCACGGCATCAACGCCGCTTTCATCCCGATGGTCATCGGCGCCGGCATGACGTCGGCCATCATGAATCCCTGCCGCCCGCAGGAGATGGAGGCCGTGCGCGGAGCCAACGTTCTCAACGGCACCGACCGCGACTGCATGACCTGGATCAAGACCTACAAGGACTACAAGCCCGGCGAGCACGCCGCTCCGGCGCCGGTCGCCGTCAACGCGCCGGGCGAAGCCGCCGCCGGCGGCCGCCGCCGCGGCGGGCGCGAGGCGCGCAGGGCCGCGGGGTAGGCATTCGGAGGCAGGAGAGCATCGTGAACGCCCCCGCCAATCTCGACGATCCCCTCGTCCTGTTCATGCCGTCCGGCAAGCGCGGGCGCTTCCCTAAGGGCACGCCGGTGCTCGACGCCGCGCGCCAGCTCGGTGTCTATGTCGAGAGCGTGTGCGGCGGGCGCGCCACCTGCGGCCGATGTCAGATCGAGGTGCAGGAAGGCAATTTCGCCAAGCACAAGATCATCTCCTCCAACGACCACATCTCGGCGCGCGGCCCCAAGGAGGAGCGCTACGACCGCGTGCGCGGCCTGCCCGCCCATCGCCGCCTCTCCTGCTCCGCCACCGTCGAGGGCGACCTCGTCATCGACGTGCCGCAGGACACCGTCGTCAACGCGCAGGTGGTGCGCAAGGCCGCCACCGACCGCGTGATCGAGCGCAACCCGGCGATCCAGATGTGCTATGTCGAGGTCGAAGAGCCGGACATGCACAAGCCGACCGGCGATCTCGAACGCCTCAAGGCCGCGCTTGAGACCGACTGGGGCTGGAAGGATTTGCGCGTCGCGCCGCACCTCATCCCCGAGGTCCAGAAGATCCTGCGCAAGGAGAACTGGGCGGTCACCGCCGCGATCCACAAGGACATGGAGTTCTCGCGCTCCACCATCGTGGCGCTCTATCCGGGCCTGAAGAACGAGGCCTACGGCATCGCCTGCGACATCGGCTCGACGACAATCGCCATGCATCTCGTCTCGCTTCTGTCGGGCCGCATCGTCGCCTCGTCCGGCACGTCGAACCCGCAGATCCGCTTCGGCGAGGACCTGATGAGCCGCGTCTCCTACGTGATGATGAACCCGGACGGGCGCGAGGCGATGACGAAGGCCGTGCGCGAGGCCGTCAACGGGCTGATCGGCAAGGTCTGCGCCGAAGGCGGCATCGACCGCAACGACATCTTCGATAGCGTCTTCGTCTGCAACCCGATCATGCACCACCTGTTCCTCGGCATCGACCCGACGGAGCTCGGCCAGGCGCCGTTCGCGCTGGCCGTGTCGGGCGCGGTGCAGGGCTGGACCCACGACATCGACATCGCCGTCAATCGCGGCGCGCGCTTCTACCTTCTCCCCTGCATCGCCGGCCATGTCGGCGCCGATGCCGCCGGCGCCACCCTCTCCGAAGGCCCCTACCGGCAGGACCGCATGATGCTGCTGGTCGACGTCGGCACCAATGCCGAGATCGTGCTGGGCGACAGCAAGCGCGTCGTCGCCGCCTCCTCCCCCACCGGACCCGCCTTCGAGGGCGCCGAGATTTCGTCGGGCCAGCGCGCCGCACCCGGCGCCATCGAGCGCGTGCGCATCGACCCGGCAACGCTGGAGCCGCGCTACAAGATCATCGGCGTCGAGCAGTGGTCCGACGAGCCGGGCTTCGAGGAAGCGGCCGCGGCCACCGGCGTCACCGGCATATGCGGCTCGGCGATCATCGAGGTGGTGGCGGAGATGTACCTGTCGGGCGTCATCTCGGAGGACGGCGTGGTCGACGGCGCGCTGGCCGCCGCCAGCCCGCGCATCCTCCAGAACGGCCGCACCTTCTCCTACCTGCTGCGCGACGGCGAGCCGCGCATCACCGTGACCCAGAACGACATCCGCGCCATCCAGCTCGCCAAGGCGGCGCTCTATGCCGGCGTGAAGCTGCTGATGGAGAAGCAGGGCGTCGCCACGGTCGACACGATCCGCTTCGCCGGCGCCTTCGGCTCCTTCATCGACCCGAAATACGCGATGGTGCTGGGCCTGATCCCCGATTGCGACCTCGCCGAGGTCAAGGCCGTCGGCAACGCCGCCGGCACGGGCGCGCTGATGGCGCTCCTGAACCGCGGCCATCGCCGCGAGATCGAGCACGAGGTGGCCCGCATCGAGAAGATCGAGACCGCGCTGGAGCCGCATTTCCAGCAGCTCTTCATCGACGCGATGGCGCTGCCCAACAAGGTCGACCCCTTCCCGAAACTCGCCGCCGAGGTGACCCTGCCCCCGCGCAAGGCGACCAGCGACGATTCAGGCCCGGGCGACGGTGCGCCCAGACGCCGCTCGCGCGAAGAACGCGCGGCGCGGCGCGGACGTTAGACACGCGCTCACCTCAAGCCGGACATTCGACGGCTGCGCGCGACCGCCCAATTGCGGCGATTTGCGCATGGACGTAACGTCAGAGCGTCTGCGATGGTATGAAAGAAGACTGGCAGCTTCTGACATTGAACTTTGGGAAAGCAGCCATCGAGATTGTTGGCGCACGCAGACTGCGACGCGCAACGTTATGGCAATTCCGGTCCGGTCAGATCGCCCAATTTGCGTGGCGTGCAGCTTCGTAGAATTTCACGCACGGCACATTTGGACAGCGCCCCAACTTCTCGCGCTGCGGCTCTATAATGTTTACCAGCCCTTGATAATACGCCTGCTCGCCCGCATAAGCTTCGACCTCCGCCGTCAGCTCAAGGTGGCGTCGATAAACCCAGCTCAGTGCATCAGAGACTTGCACCAGTGACGAGTGGTTGGACTTGATCGCGAATGCTGTATTGATGATCTGATCGAATCTGTCTTTCGGTTTGCGATCCAACCAGACGCTCTCACCGCGCTTTTTGCCTCTACACTGGTAGAGTCCATCATACCATTCATGGGATCGATAGAGCCCTTCCGAAAAATTGGCCATCTCTTGTTTGTTGTCATCCATGATGACGACGGTGAGTCCTTTAGAATTCGTCACACTCTGCATCTTCTTCTGCACTATTGAGCTGACGAACATCGCACCTGCAATCCAGTAGCTATTTGCGAAGGGGTGGCCGTGGTCGGCGGCAATAGCGGCATCGAAGCGATCAAATGAGAAGGCAATTCCAAAGACTTTCCCGCCATTCGCGACCGCGAGCTGGCAAACTTCGCGCAGAAAGTCCTTACGTTCCTGCGCTGGCACTTGGTTCCATGCCCCAACACCATTGATGAAGCGCTTCGTCTTAAGATCGCCGCGCGTTCCCGGATGTAGAGCGAAGATCTCTTCCAGCTTTGCGTCAAAATCGGTGGTCTTTTTTCGAAGCTTGTAAGCATCAACCATAAGCCCACTCATGACGAAGATGTCGCCCTGATCACGCGCACCACTCTCGTCGACGTAGATAAACTTCATACCCCACCCCTGCCCAGAGCTCTGAAAGATACCGCTCTCCTGCGCCGCCTGTCCACAATGGAGAGGTCGATGAGGACAGAAGGCATCTCCGTTGGCAACTTTCTGGAATTTGTAACGTGGCCCCAACGAATGAAATGGGGTAGAATGTGGTCTGACCTTTCCGGCGTGAGAGAGGAATTTCCGCATTGGAAGTGGAGCTTCAGAAAAGCGGACGTGGATCACCGCAAATTGCACGCCGGCACGCGAGGGTCAGCGCTCCCGTCGCGCAATTGAATGATATTCTATAGACGGAGACGTGCCAAAGGCGTCGACGTATGCCTCGCAAACATTGGTCCATTGGTGATTTCTGTAGAACGCTAGAATAACCGATTTGAGGCCTTGGTAGGAAATTCCGAGTTCGCGATTGAAGTCGCTTTCAAATTCAGATGTGCTCATCGCTCCACCGTTTTCCAATCGCTGATCCCAGCGCTCAAATATGTCATGCGCTTTATCAATGTCCTCTCGGCCCCAATTCATGCTTAAGATCAAGGCTTCAATGGGATGCTTTTCGTAGTCGATCGTCTCGCCGATAAGCGACACGTGATAGGCAAGTTTCTCGATGATCTCGGCCATCTCTGCCATTGTCATTTCGAATCCCCGATGTCTGCTGTGTTCGAGCCAAGTTCTGAAATTGTATCTTGAACGAGCACCTGAAGCGCCTGCCATTTTGCAGGATTAGCTGTAGGCGAGAACGATGTCTGATACTCGTTGAGTTCTGTCTGCGCTTTTGTCAGCTGCTCTCGAGCCACACTACCATGCCCGACTTTGGGTAAGGCACTCAATGCGTTGTCAAATTCTCGGCGGATGAGGTCAAATCGATTACCCACCTTATAACCGCGAGTCTGGGCCCTGTCGGGTGCAATATCACGGATATGCTCTTGTGCAGACTTCAGGCGTTCTCCAACGGCAGCCAGTTGAACGACGGCCATTGCGCTTCGAGCGGCTTGACTTGACCTCCGGGCGCTCACTGCCTGACGTATGCTCACCGCCATGCTCACTAGAGTTACGACCACCCCAATGACAGTTATCCAATCAGATAAAATCACATTTGCCCCGCCGCTTTGACGATAATTTCTTTCACATGCAGAAAATCTATTTGCCAAAACCCACTAGATTATAATCTTAGCGTCGAGAGATTCAAATCCGCATCCACCAGTTCCAGTGGTTTGGTCAAGGTCTAACGAATGGCAGGTTCCGGGCAACGGCATTTCTCACTTTAATGACCGAAACGGATGTCGAAGCAGACGTGCACAAACCCGCCACACCGCCGAAACGCCGCCCCATACAGCACCAACCGTGATCCCTGCTATCGCCCACTTATCCACCTCTCGGCGTGCGGCGCGATAGTGGCGCGTCGAGCAAAGGGGCCGGAGGGCGCGCGTTGGACTGGACTGCGGCGATCGAGAGAAACCGAGAGGCGCTGAAGCGGGTGCTGGCCGGGCTGATCGCCATGGCCGGCCTCGCCGCCGGCATGGACCGCGCAGGCGCGCTGCCCCGCCACGTCCATCGAGCCGTGCTGCGCCTGTTGCGCCCGGCGGAAGCAGCCGCGCGACGGCTGGTGATCGTGGCCGCGCGCGGCCTGCACCAATCCCTGCCCGCTTCGCGTCCGCGCCCGCCGCGCCCCGGACGGCCGCGTGGGCTGCCAGTCTCACACGGGTTTCGCCTTTTCGATCCGCCGTCCCGCTTCGGGAGACGCCGGCAGCGGCAGCCGCTTTCCCTTCCGCGCATCTCGTTGCCCGGTCTCACCGCCCTGCCGCCGCTGCCCGCCCCGCTGACGCCGTTCGACCCGATCGACGCCGCCCCCCTTGCCCGGCGGCTGGCCACGCTGGCCGTCACGCTCGACGACCTGCCGCGGCAGGCCAAGCGCTTCGCGCGCTGGCAGGCGCGCCTCGATGCCGCGCGTTCGTACCCTCCCCTTTGTGGGGAGGGTAGGAGCGAAGCCGAAGCCCATCGCAGGATCACGAGCAGGGGTGGGGACACGGCGCGGCAGGCTCCCCACCGCGTCTGGCCGCTTCGCCCCGGCCGGCCGCCCGGCCGCCATTCGCCGCGCGACAGGCAGCCTGCCCATGAGGTCCACGCGGTTCTCGACACCGTCCACGGCCTGGCGCTCTGGGCGCTCGATCCGCCCGACACGTCGTGACCCGCGCCGCCGAAACCGGGACGCCCTCACCCGCCTTGCCACACCGGTCGCCGCCGCGAGGTGTTACGCCGTTGCCCGCGCGCGCCTGTTGATAACGATCGCTCAACACAAAGCAGCGCGTGACCTTGCCCTCGCCTCAACGCATGGTTGGCATCGTCTGCAATGCCCTTCCCGGTTCGCCCGCACGGCACTTGGCGAACGATCCTCCCCCGATCCCTCTCAATCCTTCCGTCGTCGGATTCCGCACGCGATGTCCAACTCCGCATTCAGCCTGAAATCGATCACGCTCCCCCTGACACGCACCCGGCGCAAGCCGTCCGACATCGTCTATGGCAATTCCGACCGGCCGCCCACCGGGGCGCTGCTCGCGCTCGGCGGGCAGCACGCGATCATGGCGATCGCGCTGTCGACCTACGCGCTGGCGGCGGCCAATCTCGGTGGGCTGTCCGTCGCCGAGACGCAGACCTTCCTCACCTGCTCCATTCTCAGCATGGCGGTGGCCACCTTCCTGCAGGCCTGGGGCGGGCGCTTCGGCGCTGGCGCGCTGATCGTCCATATTCCCGGCCCGATCATGCTGCCTTTCGTGGTGGTGGTGCTCAGCGAGTATGGCATCGGCGGCATGCTGGTTCTGGGGCTGGCGGCCGGCGTTCCGGCGCTCGGCCTCAGCCGGCTGATCCCGCATTTGCGGGCGCTGTTTCCGCCGCCCGTCTTGGGCGTCATCGTCTGCATGGGCGGCTTCTCGCTGATCCAGGGCGCATCGCGCCAGTCGCTCGGGCTCGACGACAGTTTCGCCATCGACCCTTACAGCGCGCTGATCGCCGCCACCACGCTGGTCGTGGTCGTCGCCCTGTCGGTCTGGGGCAACAGCCGGCTGAAGCTGTTCGGCCTTGCCGCCGGCATTCTCGCCGGCGTGGCCATGGCCGCCCTGTGCGGTCGCCTCGCCGGCGGCGAACTGTTCGCCACCGTGCCGGTCGTTGCCCTGCCGACATTGGCGGTCCCGGTATTCACCTTCGATGCCGGCCTGCTCGTCGTCGTTATCGTCGTGGCCTTGCTGGGCCAGTTCGACACCTTCGCCTCGACGGTGATCGTCGACCGCATGGACGACGCCGACTGGCATCGCCCCGACATGAAGATGGCTGGCGGCGGCGTCATGGCCAACGGGCTTGGCAACATCGTGTCCGGCGTGCTCGGCGGCATGACCACCGGTGCGTCGTCGGCCAATATCGGCCTCGCCCATGCGACGCGGTCGACCTCGCGCTGGATCGGGATAGCGGCCGCAGCAGTCATCGCGGTCGTCGCGCTGCTGCCGCAGGCGACGCTCGCTCTGACGTTGATCCCCACACCGGTCATCGGCGCGATCCAGGTCTATGCCGCGACGTTCCTGATCGTGTCCGGCCTCGAACTCGCCACCTCGCGCGCCATCGACAGCCGCACCGTGTTCATGATCGGCATCTCGCTGTTCATCGGCCTCACCGTGATGCTCATCCCGCAACTCGCCGAGCGCGTGCCGCCGTCGCTCCGGCATTTCATCGGCAGCGGCTTCGTCATGGCCGGGCTCGTCGCCATCCTGCTCAACCTCCTGTTCCGGATAGGCACCTCGATCGTCGCCCAGCGCGCATTGGACGAGGAGGAAGACGTCATCGCCGCGACCGTGGAATTCATCGAGGCTCAGGGCGGCAAGTGGGCCGCCCGCCGCGACGTCGTCAGCCGCGCCAGCCATGCGGCCATCGAGACCATCGAGCTTGTGCTGGCGTCCGGTCAGGGCCGGCGGCCGACGGCGATCCGCGCCCGCTTCGACGAGTTCAATTTCGACGTGGAGATCCTGCATTCGGGCGAACCGCTGATGATCGCGGGCAGCGACGCGCCCGACGTGACCGACTGGCTCGAGGCGGACGACGATGCGATCCAGAATGCGATGGCGAACGTCGCCATGGTCCTCGTCCAGCGCCTCGCCGACCGTGTCCGCGCCGGCAGGCGCGACGGCAAGGCCTACCTGCTGCTGCACTTCGACCATTGAGGGCCCATCTTGACGTAAGGGGGCATCACCGCTGATCTTCGGTCCATGCCGTCTCTGAAGTCCCGCATCGTCGCCTTCGTGCTGCGCCATACGCGGAAGAAAGCGTTCAGGAGTGCCGAGGGGCTGCACGCATGGATCGCCAGGTCGCGGCCGGTGCAGGATCATCGCCCGCCGGCGAAGGTGGCGCAGCGGGTCGACATCAGGCAGCGCGAGCTTGGCGGTCGGATCGTCTATGAGGTCAGGCCGAAGGGAGCGCAGGCCTCGCGCCGCCTGCTATACCTGCATGGCGGCGCCTACTGCTTCGAGCTGACGTCGTTCCACTGGCTGCTGATCGCCGAGATGGCCGAGCGTCTCGGCGCCCATGTCAGCGTGCCGGTCTATCCGCTGGCGCCCGAGCACGACTTCCATGAGATCTACGCGTTCACTACCGCGATCTGGCGCGACGTGCTGGGCGGCGATGCCGAGGTGGTCGTCATGGGCGACTCGGCCGGCGGCAACATGGCGCTCGTGCTTTCCATGATGGCGGCGCGGGAGGGCTGGCCCCGCGCCTCGCGGCTGGTGCTCGTCTCGCCCGGGGTCGACATGACGCTGGCCAATCCCGAAACGGTCAGCGCTGCAAGGCTCGATCCGTGGCTCGACATTCCGGGCGGCATGGAGGCCGTGCGCATCTACGCCGCCGATCTCGATGTGGCCGACTGGCGCATCAGCCCGCTCTACGGCGACCTCTCGGTGCTTCCGCCGACGCTGGTCTTTTCCGGTACGCGCGACCTGCTCCATCCGGATGCGGTCGTATTCGAGCGCAAGGCGCGCGCGGCAGGCGTCGATGTCGAGATGGTCACCGGGGATCGCATGATCCACGTCTGGCCGCTGATCGACATGCCGGAGGCTCGCCGCGCCCGCGATCGTATGGTGGAATGGCTGAGCGCGCCTCGCCCGTCGACGGGAAGGCGAAACCTCCTGGCAGGTGCCTAGGTGGCCCCGTGTCAGAACCTGCCGGTTTCGCGAAAGGCCTCGAAGGTCGCCCGGATATGGTCGGCGGCCGCCAGCACCGGAGCCGAGGCGTCGGGCGCCACAATCATCGCCAGATTGTAATTGGACAGGACCGGCAGCGCCTCATTCGGGCCGAGTGCCACGATCTCGTCACCGATGAAGGATTTCGGCAGCGGCGCGACAGCCAGATCGGCGAGGATCGCCGCGCGCTGGCCGGCCGTATGTGCGCTCATATAGGCGACGCGATAGTTGCGCCCTTCCCGCCCCAGCGCCTCCAGCGCGTCGGCGCGCCACACGCAGCCTTCCTCCCACAACGAAACCGGCAATGGATCGCGCAGATAGGCGCAGCCGCCCTTGGCACCGGCCCACACGACTGGCTCGGTCAGCAGGATCTCGGCCTCCGCAGGGATGTTGCGGCAGACGGTGAAGATCGTGATGTCGAGCTGCCGTTCGGCCAGCCGCCGCTTGAGATTGCTACTCATGTCGATGGTGACGTCGACGGCGATCGACGGGTGCGTCTTGGCGAAGCGGCGGAGCACGTTGGGCAATACCCGCTCGCCATAGTCGTCGGGCGAACCGAGCCGGACAAAGCCCGAAATGTCGGGCACGACAAACTTCGATACCGCCTCGCGGTTGAGAGCCAGCAGGCGCCGGGCATAGCCCAGCAGCATCTCGCCGTCTTGCGTCAGGGATACCGAACGCGCGTCGCGCGAGAACACCTGCACGCCCAGCAGATCCTCCAGCTTCTTGATCTGCATCGATACCGCAGACGGCGTGCGGAACACGGCGCTCGCGGCCAGCGTAAAGCTGCCAGTCTCGGCGATGGCGACGAACGTGCGCAACACGTCCAGTTCCAGAAGCGGCATCGGATGGTTCAGGGGAGCGTTCATAGCAGCATCCAATCAAATTCTCTGAATGATCAGATCATTTCATTTCGATTGATTGAACATCAACGTCTCCGCATAGTCAACTCACGATGAGAGGTTTCGCAGAGTGCGTCGGAATGGAAACGCAATCGAACTCCAAACGAAATCATCTCGAAACAGACGCTCGCTAGA